>MWVV01000096.1_pt1 | contig 30951 bp, 28 predicted proteins | sample 1047281 | NCBI WGS metagenome assembly MWVV01 (sample SAMN06349986, study PRJNA376086) | soil metagenome | isolation source: PT-2 sample Antarctic (ecotone) soil | place: Antarctica | collected 2015-01-13 | reverse complement strand
TGGAAATGGAAAGAATTTCGGCTAAAACGATTTGTGAATTTTCTGAGAAAAGCCATCGAAAACTTGTACGGTTTGGTCAGCAAAATAGAAATGCTGAACTGAAATTAACCAAATTTGGAACTACTGAGCCTTTCAAAGTCAACGAAATTTTAGCGACGGCGCGGCGGGCGCTTGAACAAAATTTCGAAAAAGACACAATTCAATTAAAACATTTCACATCGGGCGCAATGGTTGGAAGTTCGCCGAAGATGATTGAACTTTACAAGGAAATCGCCCGCGTTGCACCGACTCGTTCAACCGTTTTAATTTTGGGCGAATCGGGAACGGGAAAGGAACTCGTGGCGCGAGCGATTCATCAAAATTCTCCTCGCGCAGACGCTTCATTCGTCGCCGTCAATTGTGGTGCTTTGTCTGAATCATTACTTGAAGCGGAACTTTTCGGACATACGAAAGGCTCATTTACCGGTGCCAATGCCGACCGTCGCGGACTTTGGGAAGAAGCCGACGGCGGAACTTTATTTCTTGACGAAATCGGCGAAACCAGCCCGGCGATGCAGGTCAAATTGCTTCGCGCACTTCAGGAAGGCGAAATCAGGCGCGTCGGCTCGACCGGCAATCGCCGGGTTGATGCCAGAATAATTGCCGCCACAAATCAAAATCTGGAAGCGGAAGTCAAAACGGGAAACTTTCGTGAAGATTTGTTTTACCGCCTGAGTGTCATCGCTTTGTGCGTTCCGCCGCTTCGTGAACGTCCGACGGATATTCCCGTGTTAGTCGAAAAATTTCTCCATCGAGCGCAGGAAAATACGGGCAAGGAAAATTTGCGTTTCTCCGCCGACGCTTTGAAAATTCTCTCGGTTTATGAATGGAAAGGCAATGTCCGCGAACTCGAAGCGGCAGTCGAATATGCTCCGCTCCGCGCGCGCGGCAGTGAAATTTTAGCGGAGGATTTGCCCGTTAAATTACTGTCCGATGAATTTAAACAAGCCGCGTCGCGGTTTAATTTATCGCAGCTTTACGCCGATTTGCCGAGCCTCGATGAATTGGAAAAAAGGTATTTGATTTACGTTCTGAAAAAATCCGGTGGTAATCGCACGAAGGCGGCGGAAATTCTCGGCGTTGACCGCCGAACGCTGTATCGGATGGCGGTGAGATTCAAAATTGAATTGGAATAATTTATTTTGAATTGTGTGATTGAAAATTAACCGTCCGCATAGAATTATTATTAGAATTTACCGTCGGCGCGTGCGTCGTAATCGTTTCCGTTGTCGGACGGGCGACAAACGAAGCCAATCCGTAATATAAAAGTGATACTAAACCGATAACCAGAATCAGCCACAAAACAATTCGGTCTATTTTATCCAAATTATATTTCATCGCTTTTCCAAAAAACAGGGCGTAACTTTTCGCCCATCAAGTTACGCCCTGTTTTTGAGGTGAGAAGCATCTCTCACTTTTGCCCGCTTGAAAATTTTTACTTTAGTCTTTTGCTGCTAAAACCATTTGCCGTTCCTCATTATTTCGGGTTAGGCGTATCGATGGTACTTTTCATCTTACTGGACATCTTTTTCGTCCTCTTTGATTTTTTATGGTGTTTTTTCGGCTTTTTGGTTGCCACTAACTTATTCGTTTTTTTATTAGTAACCGATGAGCTTTTTTTTGCGGTTGGCGTTTGGGGCGAGGCGAAAGCCGAACCGGCAATTACCAAACTCAAAATTAAAGCGGTTAAAATTCCTAATTTATGTTTCATATTTTTTGACTCCTATTTTAATCTTTGAAATTTGTGTCGGACGAAAGAAAAATTATATCTTCAACTTCCTTGTTCCCTTTTTTCAAATTTTACTCTCGTCCACGTTCTTCTGTTTCGCAACCATCGTGCCAAATCCCACATTCTGCTTAAACATATAAAAAACAATGATTTAGGGATTACTAAAGATTAAATGAGAACCATTTAAGTTGTGACGTTTTTGTTTGAATAAACAAATTTGCCACACATTTTCACTGAATCTGATTTTGGAAATATTTTTCTAGTGTGAAGAAGTTGTAAGTGTTTTCGATAATCTTCAGACAATTATTTTTCCGATATATCGCACCAAATAGTTAAACCACGCCAAACTCCGAACGGCTCGTAAAATCGTTCGATTTCCTTGTCCGCGCAAATTTCGCCGCCGTTGTGTTTTTTGTAAAATTGCGCCCGTAGCCACGAATCGAGCGCGAGTCCGTCATAGCGTCCGACGAGTTTCAATAGATTTTCCGCCGCATAATCGCCCACGCCCTTGATTTGTTTCATTTCCTTTTTAAGTTCCGCCGACGGCAAATCTGACGCGAGCCAAGTCTCGGGGTTGATTTTGCCGCTTGCCACTGCTTCCGCGAGTTCCGCAAAATAAGGCGCACGGTAACCGGCGCGAATTTCGTCTTTATAAAATTCTGCCGAAACGCTTGCCATTCGCTCGGCGGTTGGAAAAGCGCGTTTGCCGTTTTCTGCAGGTTCACCGAGTTTTTCAACCAGATTCGCAACCATTTTCTTAGTTAACGCCCAAGAACAATTCGTCGTGCAGACTGTTTTGATTAAATCTTCAAATACGGTCGGCGAACGAAGGAGTCTGCCCGCATTATCTTTGGCAATCCAAGCCAAAGATTTCTCAACTTTAACAATTTTATAGAAATTGCGTAAATCATCGTCGAGACGTAATATGTGCCGCACGTCGCGCAGAATTATTTCTTCCGTTTTTGAGTTTATTTTGCCGTCCGCAATTTCAATTTTGAGTTTTCCTTCCGCTTCGCTAATTTGCGCCGCCGTCGGATTTTTCAAATATGGATTGGCGAAGACATAACTTAACCGCCAATTTTCCTTGTCAATTTCAAACGGCAGAAGCTGACTCCAACCGTGGCTGCAGACGGTTTGCCAAAAACTGAAATTTTTCGGCGCGTCGAGGAAAAGATTAATCGGCATAATTTTTTTAATTTCTTCGGCTAAACACAATTTGTATTCGTCTAACTTAACTAAGAATCAATTTTTATTTGAAACTATAGGAAAAACAAAGCCTTAAAATAGCATCAGAAAATTTAGAAAAAAAGGGCAATCGTAATTTCTACTAAATGTAGAAATTTCAACGAGAGACATCGAAAGCATTTGTATTTTTTTGCGGCATAGTCTATAAACGAATATGCACAATAATAGTTAACGGCGATTATCCTACCTATCGTTAAAATTGATTTCAAACATTTAGACCTAATTCTAGCAAAGGAAGTTTTTGGAGGAAAGCGTATGATGAACAGAAATTCGCGCCTGTGGTGGCAGATTTTAAGCGCAAGTTTTGTAATTTTTCTGTTGTCGTTTGTCGCGATGGCGGAAACCGACCCTAACCCTGATTCGCCGACACCGGTTTTAATAAGTGAATCAAAAGATTCGTTAAGGGCTTTGGCGACATCTCCCGATCGGCTCGGACGGACGAATTTATCAAGTTTAAAGAGTCGTGCATTTATGCCGAATTCAAGAGTCGTCCTTTACGCGACGAATTTTGAATTTTTGGCGGACGAAGGCGCGAATTCCGTTCGTCTTTACGTCGAAGACGCAAAAGGTAGAAAATATCGCTTTCCGGTTTTGGACGTGTCGCCGCTTAGAGGACAACAATGGGTTTATGCGCTGACTGTGGAACTGCGCGATGAACTCGGTTTTTGGGAGCAGCCCGAAGCTAACGGCGACGTCTTAGTCGGAATAACGTGGCGCGGCTTGGCGAGTAATCGCGTGCGATTGGCATTCGGCAAAACAGGCGGCAATATAAAAGATGATGAAGGAGCAGTTCCCACACCTTTCCCGACTTCGCCGATAAATAATCCTGGCAGCGGTCAGCAACCTGATACCGTCGGCTATCTTTATTCCGGTGACCGAGTTAGATTTTTGGAGCAAGCGACCTTTGGTCCCACGCCGGCTTTAGACGAAAGAATTCGCCGCATCGGTTTGCGAACGTGGCTCGCCGAACAATTCGACGCGCCGTATCCGACCAATCCTTATCCGAACATCCCGTTGATGCCGACCAATATTTCCGATGAATGTCGGGCAACAACAAATTGTGCGCGCGACCATTACACACAGTATCCGCTCCAAAATTGGTTTTTCAAAGAAGCCTTTTACGGCGACGCACAACTCAAACATCGTGTCGCTTGGTCGTTGAGTCAATTATGGGTAGTTTCCGGCGTGGACACTCAACAATCGAGTCATATGATTGCTTATCATCAACTTTTGAGCAAAAACGCTTTCGGTAATTATCGGACATTGATGAACGATATAACGCTCAATCCGGGAATGGGCAATTACCTTGATATGGTGCGCAGCACCAAAAACAATCCGAATGAAAACTACGCCCGCGAGATTTTGCAGCTTTTCAGCGTCGGTTTGTTTATGCTCAATCAAGACGGCACTCTGCAGCGCGACGCAAGTAACAATCCGATTCCGACTTACGACCAGGATACAGTCAATAATTTTACAAAAGTCTTTACCGGTTGGACTACTTGCGAAGTAACCGCTTTGTGTCCGAATCGGACTCAGGGAGCGCCGAATTACAAAGACCCGATGATTCTTAATCAAAACAATCATGATGTGACGGCAAAAACTTTGCTTGATTATCCGAACGCGGTTAATAAAAACATCGCGGCTGGTTTGAACGGTAATACGGAAATGCAAATGGCTTTGGATAATATCTTTTACCATCCGAATGTCGCGCCGTTTGTCAGTCGTATTTTAATTCAGCATCACGTAACCAGCGACCCGACACCGGCTTACGTTGGACGCATCTCGGCGGTATTTAATAATAACGGAAGCGGCGTGCGCGGTGATTTGAAAGCGGTGGTCAAAGCCATCCTGCTCGACCCGGAAGCCCGCGGCAATGCGAAAACCGATCCGAACTATGGCAAACTCCGCGAACCTGTCCAATTAGCGACCAATGTTTATCGTCATTTCGGAGTCAAATCGGCTGACCTGACGACGCAAAGCGACGGTTATGTGTGGCAGATAATCGCGCCGCTGGGACAAAATGCGTTTTATTCGCCGACGGTATTCAATTACTATCCGCCAGATTACGTTGTTCCCGGACCTGGATTAAACGGACCGGAATTCGCCATTCTGACGACCGGCACGGCTATCGGTCGCGCCAACTTTATGAACACGATAATTTTTAATCGCGTTAATGTCGGTGCGTATACGTTGACCGGCACGGCAATCAATCTGGCGGAAATGCAGGCGTTGGCGGCGGCTGATACGACGAGCAATCAACTGCTCGACACGCTCAATGTAAAAATGATGCACGGCACAATGACGGCGCAAAACAAGGCGACGATTATGACGGCGGTGAACGCGGTTGCGGCAACCGACTCGTTGACTCGCGCGCGAACGGCAATTTATTTAATAGCGACATCGTCGCAATACCAAGTGCAGAGGTGAAAATTATGAAACAAAACAGACGAGAATTTATAACGAAATCAACTTGCGCCTTGGGTATGGCGACGCTTGCCACGCAAGTCGAACACTTCGGACTGATGACGGCTTTGGCGCAAAAAACCGACGACGCGCAAACCGACGCGCCGAGCGATTACCGCGCTTTAGTCTGCCTTTTTATGGCGGGCGGAAACGACGGCAACAACACCATTATTCCGAATCACTCGGACGCGAACTTGAGCAATTACACGACCTATTTTAACGCGCGGAATGCGGCTGGTTTGGCAATCCCCCAAAGCTCGCTTCTGCCGATTAGCGTTCCGAAAATGGGCGGTTTGACTTACGGCTTGAATCCGGCTTTGGGACCGATGACGCAAAACGGAAACACGATCGTCAATAACGGCATCCACGAGCTTTGGGCGCAAGGCAAAATGGCGGTTGTCGCCAACGCTGGAACACTGGTTGCGCCGCTAACCAGAGCGCAATACCAAAACCGTTCGGTTGCCAGACCGTTCCAACTTTTTTCGCATTCCGACCAAGTTTCGCAGTATCAAGGCGGACGCGCCGACCAGCAGACTTTTACTGGTTGGGGTGGCAGAATATCCGACTTGAGAACCGCTCCCGACAATCCGAACGGTTTAGTTCCGATGATTACTTCAATTAACGGAGCGCAACTGTTCACCGCTGGACAAACCACTCTGCCGCTTGCAATTGCCAATTCGCTAACTCCTTTAAATCAAGTTCTCAATCCGCAGCTTACCGGAGTGGGAACGACGACGCGGTTGGCGGCGTTTAACGAACTGCGAACGCAGGATTTAAGCTCGAATTATATTAAGGCGGCGAGTAATATCACCGACCAAGCAATGCAGGCAAATTCGGCGTTAGGCAACAATCCCATGGAAGTAACCGTCGCGTTTCCAAATACGGGTCTCGGCTATCAACTGAAACAAGTCGCGCGGCTTATCAAAAAACGCACGGATTTGACAGTCAATCGGCAGGTTTTTTATGTGCAGATTGGAAGTTTCGACACGCACAACGGACAGCTTGCCGGACAGGGTAACTTGCTTACGCAATTCAGCCAAGCGGTGCGTTCTTTTTATAACGAAATGGTTACGCAAGGCATCTCTGATAAAGTAACTTTGTTCACGATGTCTGATTTTTCGCGCACCTTAAATCCGGCTGGAGTCGGCGCAAGTGCGGGAAGCGATCACGCTTGGGCAAATCATCTGTTTGTCCTCGGCGGTTCGGTTTTGGGCGGTGATTTCTATGGAACGAATACTTCTAACGGAACGCCTTACCCGAATCTGACGATGAACGGACCGGACGATGCCGACAGCGGCACTACTGCTCGCGGACGCTGGATTCCAACCACTTCGGTCGAGCAATACGCGGCGACGCTCGCCCGTTGGTATGGTTTGCCGGAAACAAATATGTCGAGCGTGTTTCCCAATTACAACAACTTTATTTCAACCGGAACTAATCTCGGTTTTATGCAGCCGTAGAAACAAGTTAGAAATTGAAATTAAAAAGGCGAGAAGTTTTACTACCTCTCGCCTTTTTCTTTACTGTTTCAATAATTATTCTTGAACTACATTCAAGATTCTTAAAATTTCATCGCCATATTTCTGCACCCGCTTTTCGCCCAAACCTTTAACCTGCAAAAGGTCTTCCTGAGTTTTGATTGACATTGTTGCCATCTGCATCAGCGAATCGTTATGAGCAATTAAATACGGCGGAACTCCGTCTCGACTCGCCCGCTCGTTGCGCCAAGTTCGCAAAGCGTTATAAAAATTTTCTTGTTCGGCGTTTAATTTAATCGGTTCGGGTGCAAAGTTCGCTGTAGCAGCAATTTCTTTTCTCGGTGCGATTGGTTTGGTCGGTTCGGAAATTAGCTCACCCATATTGCGAGATTGTTCAACCGTTTCTAATCTAAGCAGCTTTTCCGCCGACGAATTCATTTTATCTTCATACAAAACTAACATTGACCAGAATGGTTTTTCGTCACTAACGATTGCGGCGAAAACCTGATTCAAAGTTACATTTTCTAAAAACTTATTCAGATTCGTTTCATCGAAATCGTTTTCCGGATGAATTTTGAAAACTTTGCATTTCATTTTTGAGTTCTCAACCTTTCGAAACTACTTCAACCGCAATAAACTTTCGACCGATATGTCTTCATCTATTGTTTCCCAATAAATACCGATTCCGCCGCCAATCAAACGCCATTCTCGTCTTTCGTCGGGCGTGGCGTTTTGAAGGCGCGGAAACCAAACGAGCGGAACGGCAATCTCACGTCCGTCCGCTAAGACAACATTCAAGCTGTGATCTGTGCAGGCGACCTCGACGGCAAGCGGTTCAACTTCAACGGCTAAAGTAATCATTCCGTTTCTCCATTAAAAAACCTTGATTCTCTTCAACAGTTGATTCTCAAAACTGTCGGCATAATCTTGCCTTAAACTTCTTTATATTCCGAATCAACATCTTCACTCGACAACGCAACGCGGTAATTTTTCGATTGCTTCTGTTTGGTAATCAGCAAATCATCTTTTGTTTTCAAAAGGTCAGCGCGATTGTAAACGGAAAGTTCAAAATTGTAGCCGTGCGTAATGGCATCTTTCGGACAGGCTTCGACGCAGTAGCCGCAAAATATACAGCGCCCGTAATCAATATTATAAACACGCGCAAAGCGTTCGTCGCGCCCGATGCGTTCCTCGTAAGGTCGCGGGTCGGTTTCGGCTTCGATGTAAATGCAGTCTGACGGGCAAGCCGCCGCGCACAAGTAGCACGCCACGCATTTTTCCTTGCCCATTTCGTCAACGTGAAGCAGATGTTGTCCGCGATAGCGCGGCTGAACGGTAATCGGAACGTCCGGATATTGCACCGTCCAACTTTGTTTAGGCAGCTGCGAGATTGTCTCTTTCATTCCTAACAGAATCGCTTTGGTTGATTGAATTACATCGCTGATTAATGACATATTTTTGTAATAAGATCGAATTTTTTTAAATTATAGCCGAAAAAGTCCGCTTCAGTGCAAACGGAAGCGGACTTTTATTTGAATTTAGCCAAATATCAAAAGTTAAAATCTTCCGGCAAACGCGCCTAAAACTTGCAGAATAATAACCAAAATGCCGATAAGCGTTCCTATTCCGCCGGTTATCATTCCCGCCAGAGCCAAGCCGCGACCACCGAATTGTGCGGGATCTTGATCGGCTTTATTTTTCGCCATAAAACCCGTAATTAATCCTGCCGGTCCCGTAATAAACGAAAAACAGCAAATAATACTTAGAACACCGCAAACCAGCGAAACGATGGCTAAAGTTTGATTTTGACCGACACTCGCACCCGAAGGTTGAAAAGACTGGTTCGCTCCTAAATTTTGATTTTGCCATTCTGAAACAGGCGCGGGCGGCGGTGTCCATTCGGTCTGCTGCATCGGCGGATTAAATGGTTCGGCTTGTCCGAAAGACGGCGGCGATTGTCCAAACGGCGATTGGCTCGCGGATTCCGGCTGTCCTCCGAACATCGGTTCTGACTGCTGCATCGGCGGCTTCGGCTCATCAAAAGGCGGCGTGTAAGGCGATTGATAATCAGTCGGCATCGAATCTTGGAACGGCGATGGAATTGCTTTATTTTCCTGATTGCCATATGGTGATTTTTGGGAGAAATCATTCTGAAAAGGTTTTGAATCGAATTTCGGCGTGGCGTTTTCCTGAAAAGAACCCGAATCCCTCACGGCGGTCGCATCGTTCGGATTTGTTCCTGAAGACTTAGGCAAACTTGACTCTTGATCCAAATCACCAAAGCTCGATGGATTCGGAGAAGGCTCGATAAGCGGTGCGGAAGGATTAAACGGCGAAGGCGGCGGCAAATCGAATTTCGGCACATCTTCCGCTTCGCTCGATTTCAATTCATCTCGTGAAACGAGCATCGTTTTCATCTCGTCCGGTTCTTCCGGCAATTGCAAAACATCGTCTTCCTCTTTGGCAAATGTCGGCGGACTCGCCAACATCGTCTTAAACGGGTCAGCGGGCGGCGCGGGAATTTCAGATTGATTTGAAACTACCGTTTTATAAGGATCAGCGGCTGGCACATCGTCAACCAACACTGTGCCGTCGGTTTGGCAAAAACGCATTCCGTCGGCAAAAGTCTTATCGCAAGTCGGGCATCTTTTCATTTTTTCCGTCCTTCGTTAAAAAGTTGTCAGAGTTACAGATAGTTACAGAAGTTATCAGAGTTACAGAAAGTTTTTTATTCTTCAAATATCCGATAACTATCCGTAACTTCCGTAATTCTACAACTTCCTGTAACTATCCGTAACTCTGCAACTCTTATACATTGACTCTCAAACTAATTCAAGTTTACTAAAGAAATATGAAATCTCAATCGCAGCGTTTTCGTCCGAGTCCGAACCGTGAACGGCATTTTCGCCGATTGAACTGGCAAATTCCTTCCGCAAAGTTCCTTCCGCTGCTTCCGCCGGATTGGTCGCGCCCATTAAATCACGCCACGCTTTAACGGCGTTTTCTTTTTCCAATGCCAAAACGACGCACGGGTCGCTCGACATAAATTCCGTCAATTCTTCAAAAAAGCCTTTGCCCGCGTGAACGGCGTAAAAACCTTCGGCTTGTTTTTTTGATTGTTGAATCAACTTCATTCCACGAATTTTAAAACCTGAGTCTAAAATTTTTTGAATAATTGCCCCTTGTTTGCCAGCGCGAACTGCGTCGGGTTTGATAATTCCGAATGTTAATGTACTCATTATTTATTAATTTTTGTTTTTCCCTTTAGTTTTATTTTGCTCCTTTGGTAATTCTTCCAAAGGTCTTTGTAAAATTTTGTCTGATGTTATTGTTTTTATTTTTGCATCTATTGGCGTTGCGTTTAGACAATCAGCACCTGAATAATCGCAAGGCTCAGGATTAATTGAATCTAATGCAATATCAAGATTCATCTTCCCTTTATATGAAGGCACAAACTTAAAATCTTTTAAAACAAATTTTTCAAATCCCCGATTTTCCATATCAACAGTTATTTCATATTTTGCTGTCTTGAAGTTAGCAGACGCTTTCATACACGATTAATCCTAAAATTAAAACTAAAATCTGCAAAACTTTCATATTCACCTCATTTGAAACAATTCTTTTAGCTCTGATGTGATGCGCGTCGGCTTTGCGGTTTCGCGCTTATTTCAAATCAAGCGCACGAACTTTGACCAGCCGATGTCCGAGCATATCAACCGCTACCGGAATTTTTTCCAACACTACATAACCGACTAACGGTTCATATTCACCTTCTTCGTTCGTTTCCATATCCAAAAACAGAACCTCGTCGAAAACCTCGCGGAAGTTGGCAACCCTAATGCGAACCGGACCGTAAATTTCGGCTTGGCGAATTTCGCCCGTCGCGGTTTCTACCACAACATCTTCGAGTTTTTCCAATTCTCCGAGTTTTTCCTTCCAGGCAATCGGCAAAGTCATATAAGACGCGCCTGTATCAACCAGAGCGTCTATCGAAATCGTGTTTTCGGGCGCGGCAAAATTTGTAATTTTAACTTGTGTAACTATTCTTCCCATATTTAACTTTATCAAACAACTCTTTTAATTCTTCTGTGATGCGTGTCGGTTTCAATGTTTCCCGGTCAATCAAACACCAAACGCTTCTGGCATTGACCAACAAACTTTCGCCGCGCGTGATTTCCGTAAATCTTTCCCAACTAATTCGCGTCGGCTCGCAACCCAAGTCGTCGTTGTTATTTCTTCCGCATTGATTCGCCGCGCTCGCTCATAACGCCAAACGAAATCCGCTATTCGGATTGAAGCGTTTTCCTTTTCGACCAAAAAGCGTATCCGATAGTCGCCAAGCCGAAAATGATCTGTCCGACGACGGCATAATTTCTCAAATCTGTGTTCCGATACGCTTCACCGGCAATGAAATATTGAAGTCCGTTTCCAATAGGCAAAAAACCGGCAATCAACCAAAGTATGAAAAGCAAAGATTTATTTTTCATTTTGAAATATCCCTCAACTAGAAAATTTAAAGACTTTCCTGCACCGCTCGTCCAATATCGGCAGGCGATTCAACGACGCGAATTCCGGCTTCGGTCAACGCTTTCATTTTCTCGGCGGCAGTTCCCTTTCCGCCGGAAATAATCGCGCCCGCGTGTCCCATTCTACGTCCCGGCGGCGCGGTTTGTCCGGCGATGAATGCGACAATTGGTTTCGTCAGGTTGTCTTTTGCGTATTTGGCTGCGTCTTCTTCGGCAGTTCCGCCGATTTCGCCAATCATCACAATCGCGTCGGTTTCGTCGTCTTCTTGAAATAATCGAAGCGCGTCCGTGTGATTCGTGCCGATAATTGGGTCGCCGCCGATGCCGATGGCGGTTGATTGTCCCAAACCAAGCGCGGTTAATTGCCCGACGGCTTCATACGTTAATGTTCCCGAACGCGAGACAACGCCGATGCGTCCTTCTTTGTGAATATGTCCGGGCATAATGCCGATTTTGCATTTGCCGGGCGAGATAATTCCGGGACAATTTGGACCGATGAGGCGCGTATTTTTATCGCGCAAAAATTCTTTGACCGCGACCATATCGGTTACGGGAATGCCTTCGGTAATGCAAACGACGAGCGGCAAACCGGCATCGGCGGCTTCCATAATAGCGTCCGCCGCAAACGCCGGCGGAACGTAAATTATCGAAACATTTGCGTTTGTCTCCTTCACCGCATCAGCGACCGTGTTAAAAACCGGCACATTTTCGTGCGTCGTGCCGCCTTTCGCGGGCGTTACGCCGCCGACAATGCGCGTGCCGTATTCGATCATTTGCTGCGTGTGAAAAGTTCCTTCCTTTCCCGTGATGCCTTGCACAATTAGGCGCGTATCTTTATCAACTAAGATGCTCAAAACTGTTCTCCTATTGAAATTTGGGCTGGATAAAACAATGCAGAAGTATAACACGAGGCTCGATTGTTTTTGCAATTTCGGATTGTTTTTGCAATTTCGGATTTGACAACTTTTCATCGAAACATTCTTGTTAACATTTACGTTTGCAATATCGTCTAAGTATTTCAGACCGATTCATAATTCACAATTTTCTGAGCGGAACGCCAACATTTTGTCGGGACAAACAAAAGCATTGGAACGATGACGTTTCAAAGATTATGAGGCAAGTTTATACATTCTACGCAGACGCTTTTCGGATTGCTTTTCAATCAATCTTAGAACATAAACTGCGCGCGTTTCTGACTCTTCTCGGCGTAATTATCGGAGTCGCCTCGGTGGTCGTGGTCGGAGCATCAATCAGCGGTTTGAACTCTTACGTTTCCACGCAAATCTCGAAAGTTCTCGGCACGAACCATTTTATGATTGCGCGAATGGCTTTTTCGGGCCGGATGGCTGACGGGGAATTTGAGAAGGCGAACCGGCGCAATAAAAAAATCACTTGGGACGAATACGAATATCTCAAAGCCAATTGCCAAAACTGTTCGGAAGTCGGGGCGCAGATGTTTGCCGGCACCGACCTCAACGAAAACGGCGTGGAAATGCCTTCGGTGACGGTCAACGGTGTCACCGCGAATTTCGTTGAAATCGAAGACAAAACGATTATTGACGGGCGATTTTTTACGGCTGACGAAGTTGCGCGTTCGGCAAAAGTCTGTGTAATTGCCGATGATGTGCGGGAAAAATATTTCAGTGACAAATCCGCTGTCGGACAAACCCTTAAACTGCGCGGCTTGCCGCTCAAGATTGTCGGTGTCGAAGATAAACGCGGACAGCTTCCGGGCAGTTCTTTTAACCGCGCGATTTATATTCCCGTGACTCTGCACCTGCAACTTTACGGGCGCGGCGCGGACGGCATACAGATTCATGGCAAGGGGGCGAATCCCGAAGTATTTGAAAAGGCGATTGAGGAAGCACGGCTCGAATTACGTAACAAACGCGGCATTCTCGGCGGCAAGGAAGATACTTTCGGGTTAGTCAACACCAAAGAACTTGGCGGGCAAATTGACGAATTTACTAACAGCATCGCCGCCGTTGTCATTCCGATTACGCTGATTACGCTGATTGTCGGCGGTATCGTCGTGATGAATATTATGCTCGTCTCCGTCACCGAACGAACTTTTGAAATCGGTCTGCGGAAAGCTCTGGGCGCGACGCGCAAACAAATTTTGCTGCAATTCTTAATCGAATCGGCACTACTTTGCATTTCCGGCGGAATCATCGGACTTCTTGTGGCAGTCGGCGTTACTCAATTAATTACGCTGCTTGCCGGAATAACGATGAGCATTACGATTACTTACGTCATTTTAGCGGTGGCGGTCTCCAGCATTATCGGAATTTTAGCCGGACTTTATCCGGCGTTCAAAGCCGCGAAGCTCGACCCGATTGTGGCGCTGACGAAGAATTAGCGGAACGCCGTCATCTTGACGGCTCAAAGATTGCCAGCAAGATGCTGGCGTTCCATATTATTATGAAATTTTCAACTTCAATGCCGATGGAAGTTTTGCGAATGGCTTTCGACAGTATTCGCGCCAATAAATTTCGTTCGTTTCTGACGATTTTGGGAATTGTCGTCGGCGTTATGACGGCGATTGTCGTCGCTTCGATTCTGACCGGAATGCGGAACAGTATCGTCTCTATCGTTGAAGATTACGGCACGAACAATATCTACGCTTTCCATCTTTCGACGGGTTTTGGTCCGAGTGACCGTTCGGAACGCTCGCGCAAACCGCTGACCGAAGGCGACGCTGAGGCGATTTTAGCTCAAACGAGCGCGGTCGAAGATATTGCGCTGGTTGCGCCCGGCATCGGAAATTTCGGCGCGGAAAGTTTTGATGACAATATGCACTACGAAGGCAAGAACTATCGTTGGGCGCAGACTGACGGCGTTTCGCCAAATTACGATGAAATCTGTAATCTGACTTTACGCGAAGGCAGATTTATTACCGAAGCCGACAACCAGCAACGCCGCAATGTTTTGGTCATCGGCATCAACGCCGCCGACGCGCTCTTTCCCGGCGAGCAGATTGGCATCGTCGGTAAAGTCGTTCGAATGAACGGCACGACTTGGGAAATTATCGGCGTGCTTGAAAAACGAAAAGCCGGGTTTTTCGGTGAAAACGAAGAAGACCGAAAGATATTTTTGCCGCATCGAACGGCACGAAAAGTCGCGCCGCAACGCAATTATCTCTTGCATATTATCAAAGCCAAATCCGGCAGAATAAACGAAGCGCTGCTCGATGCTGAATCGGTTCTGCGCCAACGCCGCGGGGTAAAATATGGCGAAGACAACGATTTCGACATCAAAACTGCGAGCAAATTTATCGAACAGTTCGACGGCATCACGGCAATGGTCGGCTTAATTGCGATTGCGATTTCCAGTCTCGGTTTGCTCGTCGGCGGCATCGGCGTGATGAATATAATGCTCGTGTCCGTGACGGAAAGAACAAAGGAAATCGGCATCCGCAAAGCAATCGGCGCAACCAGAGGCGCAATCGTTCTGCAATTTCTGCTCGAAGCAATGACTTTAACTTTTTTCGGCGGAATCATCGGCGTAACTTTAGCCGTCGCCGTCAGCCAACTTGTAATGCTTTTCATTCCGAGCCTTCCCGCTTCGATTCCGATGTGGGCGGTCATCGCAGGTTTGACCGTTTCCGTCGGCGTCGGTTTAGTTTTCGGCGTTTTGCCCGCCCGCAAAGCCGCAAAATTAGATCCGATTGAATGTTTGAGATACGAGTAAGATTATTCTTCGTCAAAATCAACTTTGTCGTAAATATCTTCCATCAAAAGTTTGCAGTTAATCGAGCTTAAAACGATTTCGGCTTCCTCACCGATAAAATCATTTAGAGTCCAACCGCCGTCGGTTTGCTTTGTAAAGCGGGCAACGCGCTTTTTGTCCTGCCAAACCAAAACGTATTCTTTGAGAGAATCAATGGTTCGATAATGGTCGAACTTTGTTCCTTTATCGTAATCGGCAGTCGAAGGTGAAAGCACTTCGACTATCAAATCCGGATTTAATAAAGTATCTAAATAAGCGTCTTCGAGCAATTGGGGTTTCCCGCAAACCACAATCACATCAGGATAAGTGTAAAGACCTGTAACAGGAATATGCACGCGCAAATCAGATTGATAAGATTTACACGGGCGTTTTTTTAACTGCGTTCCCAAGCTGATATTAACGTTTGAAGATATATTTGCGTGTTCTTCACTTGTTCCAGCCATCAAGAAAATTTCGCCGTCGAAGTATTCGTGCCTTTCAAGCGAATCTCTTTCTATCGCCAGATATTCTTCGGGCGAGATGTATTTTTTCTTTGGCAGAGCCGTCATAACAATTTCAATCTACACTAAAAACTTGCTTCAATTCAACCTGCTTGACTGTATCGTTAGTATAAATGTAGGAATCAGAATGCAACTTAAATATTTTCGGCTACACCTTTTTTCCAAAAGGCATTCAGCATAATATAAATTTGTAAATGAGTATCATCATCGAAAAAAGCGGTATCCTTTCCACGATTCAAGATTTAGGCAGAACCGGCTTCCGTCGTTTTGGCATCAATCCGAACGGCGCGATGGATAAAACCGCCGTTCGTTTAATCAACATTTTGCTTGGTAACGACGAAACCGAAGCCGTTTTGGAAATGCACTTTCCCGCGCCTGGGATTTTGTTTGAAGAAGATATGATTGCCGCGCTCGGCGGCGCAGATTTCGGCGCGAAACTCGACGACAAACTAATCGAAAATTGGCGACCTTACTTTATCGAAAAGAATCAAACTCTAAATTTCACCAAAAAGGTTTTTGGTAATCGCGCGTATCTTTCAATCAAAGGCGGTTTCAAAATCGAAAAATGGTTGAGAAGCGCAAGCACGAATTTAACTGCTGAAATCGGCGGATTTGAAGGCAGAAGTTTGCAAAAAAACGACCGACTGATTTTTAATTCAAAATTCAAAATTCAAAATTCAAAATTTTTGTATAAAATTTCAAAAAATTTAACTCCTCATTACAGTTCCTTTCCGACCATTCGCGTGATTGTCGGCGCGCAGTATGAACAAATGACGGCTTTGAGCGAGCAAAACTTTTTGAAGCAAAACTTTACAGTTAGCAATGATTCAAACCGAATGGGTTTTCGTCTAAATGGTGAACCGCTTTATTTGCTTGATAAAATAGAATTAGTTTCTTCCGCCGTAGATTTCGGAACGATGCAGCTTTTACCCAGCGGACAATTGGTAATTTTAATGGCAGATCATCAAACATCAGGCGGTTATCCGCGCATCGCGCACGTTGTTTCAACCGATTTGCCGATTCTCGCGCAACTCGGTGCAAACGATAAAGTCGGTTTTGAAATTATTTCTTTAGAGGAAGCGGAAGGTTTATTATTACAAAATGAAATTGAGTTAAATTATTTGAGATTCGGAGTTAAAGAAAAACTGCGCGAACAATTGTAGGGGCAGGTCTTGTGCCTGCCCAATGAGCGGAGCGAAAATTTGTTTAATTAAAATCAACTTGAATTTGATTAAACACGGTTAGCGGCGTTCGCCGCTACGGGCAGGCATAAGACCTGCCCCTACAAACTGATGTTAAAGATTGACTTAAATTGCGATATGGGCGAAAGTTTCGGCGCGTGGACGATGGGACGCGATGCCGAATTAATGGATTATGTATCAAGCGTCAACATTGCTTGCGGTTTCCACGCGGGCGATGCGTCGGTTATTAGAAAAACGATTGAAACCGCGATTGTAAAAAACGTCGCTGTCGGTGCACATCCAAGCTTTCCGGATCTGCAAGGTTTTGGCAGACGCGAAATGAAAATGCCCGCGACGGAAGTTTTCGACATCGTGCTTTATCAAGTTGCCGCGCTCAAAGGGATGTGCGAAGCGTTCGGCGGAAAACTTCGCCACGTCAAACCGCACGGCGCACTTTATAATCAAGCCGCGAGAGATAAAAATTTAGCCGAAGCGATTGCTAAAGCCGTTAAAGCGATTGACGAAAATTTAGTTTTCTACGGATTAGCAAATAGTTTCTTGGTTTCCGAAGCCGAACGGATTGGATTAAAAACGGCGAGTGAAGTTTTTGCTGACCGAACTTATCAAGCCGATGGAACTTTAACCACTCGGAGTCAATCGAATGCTTTGATTGAAAGTGTTAAAAAATCTTGCGAACAAGTCTTGGAAATGATAACCGCGCAAACGGTTACAGCCGTAACGGGCGAAAGAGTCACTCTCCGCGCCGACACAGTTTGTATTCACGGCGACGGCGCAAATGCGCTTGAATTTGCGAGAGAAGTTAAACGGAGTTTGGAAGAAAATGGTATTTTGATTCATACAATCTAAGAAAAATTTTCCACAACGGAACGCCAGCATCTTGCTGGCAATGAACGCTGAGAGCGTTCAAAATTAAACTGTCAATCTGATATTTTCGATTGATTTTACGTCGCTTGGACGACGTTTGCCAGCAACATGCTGGCGTTCCATAATTAAATATAATTTTGTCCGAGTGCTTAAATACAAAATAAGAGACGATTTTGTCTTGTCTTTCCCGTAGATTTTCTTTTTGTTTTTCGTGAAAAATATATGAAAAAGTCTTCATTTTCATCGGTCATTTTAGGCGCGGCTTTCTTGATGGCGACCTCGGCAATCGGACCTGGATTTTTAACGCAAACTACCGTTTTCACTAAACAATTGCTTGCCAGTTTCGGCTTTGTAATTTTGCTTTCGGTCATTTTGGACGTATTCGCGCAGCTCAACATCTGGCGCGTGTTGACCGTCAGCGGCAAACGCGCTCAGGACGTGGCAAATGAAACTCTCGCGGGAAGTGGTTACGTTTTAGCCCTGCTGATTGTGCTTGGCGGTTTAGCATTTAATATCGGCAATGTTGCAGGTGCAGGACTTGGTTTAGAAGTTTTGTTCGGGTTGGATGTCAGAGTCGGCGCAGGTTTGAGCGCAGTTATCGCAATTGCAATTTTTTTATTTAAAGAATTCGGCAAAGCGTTGGACGTTTTTGTAAAAGTTCTCGGTTTTGTGATGCTCGTTCTGATAATTTATGTCGTTTTCGAGTCGCGCCCGCCGCTTGCCGAAGCCGCCTTTCGCACCGTTTATCCCGAAACAATTTCGCCCGTTGCCATTGTTACATTAGTCGGCGGAACAGTCGGCGGTTATATCACATTTGCGGGAGCGCACCGTTTGATTGACGCGGGAATTACGGGTGTAGATTCTTTAGGACAAGTAAATCGCGGCGCAACGACGGGAATTTTGCTGACGGCTTTAATTAGATTTCTTCTTTTTCTCGCGTCGCTCGGCGTAATCGCTCTTGGAATGACGGTTGACGACAAAAACCCGCCCGCGTCTGTGTTTCAAAATGCGGCGGGCATTGTCGGTTATAAAATTTTCGGTGTTGTAATGTGGGCGGCAGCGATAACTTCGGTCGTCGGCGCGGCTTACACTTCTGTTTCTTTTCTCAAAACATTTCACAAAAAGCTAGAGCGAAACGACAAGTATTTGACCATTGCTTTTATCACATTTTCGACGTTTGTTTTCTTATTTGTCGGTCAGCCGATTAAAGTTTTAATTTTGGCGGGAACAATCAACGGCTTTATTTTGCCGATTGGTTTAGCGTTGGTTTTGCTGGCTTCGCGGAAAACGAAAATCGTCGGTGATTATCGGCATCCGCTGTGGCTTCAAATCTCAGGCTGGGCGGTGGTTTTAGTAATGCTCGGTTTTAGCGTACAGACAGTTTTGAGTAATCTTGCCAAATAAAAACAGGTGTTAAATTAATATTTTGAAAATCAAAATTCAGCCGAAACTATTGTATGAACAATGTGCCTCGACAAATGCTTCGTTTAATTATCAACAAATACGGACACGATTTGTGTGGTGACAAAAGGCGTTGTGAAGGATTATTAAAGGATTTATGCGGCGAATATCGGCGTGAAATTAATGTTTTAACGAGCGCGTTGGAAGAGCGTGTTCCATTGGATTTGTTGGCATCCGGAAATTCGATGCCGCACGAACTACTTTTAGCAAAACTTACCAAACGTCTTGAAGATAATTTGGGTTTGACCGATGAAGCGTCCCGTTGGGCAGTTAATTCGTGGGCGTTGGCGCTTGGTATTTTAACTGAAGCTGAAATCCAAGAGAAAGAGTTAAAAGAGAAAAAACAAAATGACATTCCAACCACGTCGTCGCCAAAAACAACTGAGCCGCATATTGAGCAAAATAATAAAAACGTTTCTCGTAATAATCCGCCCCAATTTCCGCAGCGCACAACACAAACTCAGTCTAGACCGCCGTTGCCAAAGGTTTATCCGCCGGTTGCGAGAACGCCTGTCAATGTGCCGATGCCTTCACCAAAATCGTCGCCACAGAGAAGCGGTTCAAATGTTAATTTTCCGCAAGATCAGACACAGCCAGCCAATTCTCAGATAATGCCAACGCCGAAAAAGCGATTTCGCAAATTTTTCGGCTGTTTGTTCGTGCTTTTTTTGCTGATTACTTCGGCGTTGGTTTTAGTTTTCGGCGTGCCGTATGCAATCAATGTTATGCGAGAAACGCAACAGCAAAGCGAGCCGCCGCGCTTTCCTTCGCAATAATTTCGGATGATGAACGAGACATTTTTAAATTTTCGTTTATATCGAATTCATACACTTTTACGAGAACAAAGTTGCCGAAGCCTTTATTTTAGAGAGTTGGTTTTATGGCAAAGGTTTTGCATAAGCCGTAAAGTTAATTCAATATAAATTTTTATTAGAACGCTAATAACAATGTAAAAAGATAAAAAGGAGATAATTATGGAGATGAAAAGACCCGGAGGCGAACTTGCCTCGAGACCGCTGCATTTTATATGGATTGCCGACAGTTCCGGCTCAATGGGCGACGACGGAAAAATCCAATCGCTCAACACGGCGATTCGTGAAGCGATTCCGCATATGAAAAAAGTGGCGGAAGACAACCCGAACGCGCAGGTTTTAGTCCGCGCCGTTAAATTTTCAAACGGAGCGCAATGGCATATTTCACAGCCGACACCGGTTGCCGATTTCGCGTGGGCTGATTTGACCGCCGACGGTGAAACAGATATGGGAAAAGGTCTTGAGCTTGTCGCCGAACAATTAAAAATGCCGCCGATGAGCGACCGTGCTTTGCCGCCGGTTCTCGTGCTGGTTTCCGACGGTCAGCCGACCGACGATTTTGAAGGCGGACTCAAAGCATTAATGGAACAGCCCTGGGGAAAGAAAGCCGTTCGGATTGCAATTTCCATTGGACAAGATGCCGACCCGGAAGTTTTGCAAAAATTTATTGGAAATTCGGAACTAAAACCGCTTGCCGCGAACAGTCCTGAAGCACTCGTCAAGCATATCAAATGGGCTTCGACCGCCGTGTTAAAATCGGCTTCTTCGCCCGCCGCTACAGCTGACGTTCCAGCTGGAACAGATACGGCAAATGTGCCGATTCCGACCGTCGCCGCGCCGACGGTCGGAACGCCGAATGACGGAGCGCAAGCTGCAAATGCCGGAACGCCTAACGGAGCGGCACAAACCGCTGATGCCGACAACCAAAACACGGTTGACGACGTTTGGTAAAAGCCCTTTCAAAAATGGCTTTAAATTTTGAAGGTTCGGAGTTCCGGCTTTAGTCGGATTCTTATTCAACCGACAGTCTGCTAAAGCAGGAACTCCAAACTCTTCTTCGATTCTGCAGACAATTTTTAAGAAAAACCAATGACCACCAATCAAATCGAATGGCGCATTATCGGTGAAACCGTTCCCGGCGCGTCGCACATTCGCGCCGGAATTCCTAATCAAGACGCAATTTTGCAGGTGCGCGAATCCGGCAGAAGTTTACCTATTATTCTTTCCGTCGCCGACGGACACGGCAGCCCGAAATGTTTTCGCAGCGATTACGGCTCGCGCTTTGCCGTCAAAAAGAGTGCGCAAATCGTCGGCGAATTTCTCGACGAACGGCGCGGCAATTTCGATTTAACGGAAATCGAAAACAGAGGCAAAGATTATTTGCCGAAAGAATTCGTCAAAAAGTGGAGAAAGACGGTTGAATATCATCTGAAAAACAATCCGTTCACCGATGAAGAATTCAAAAAGCTCGAAGAAAAATCCGGCGCAAACGCCAGAAAACTAATTGAAGAAAATCCACTTTTGGCTTACGGCACGACTTCTCTAACGGTTGCCATGAAGGAAGATTTCGTTCTTTATTTACAGCTTGGTGACGGCGATATTTTGAATGTTTCAGAAACGGGCAAAGTTATGAAACCGCTGCCCGAAGACGCGCGTCTGCTCGCCAATGAAACGACTTCGATGTGTTTGCCGAAAGCGGAAAGCGATTTTCGTTTTTCCGTGCAGAAAATTTCCGGCGCACAAAGTCCCGCGCTGGTTTTGCTTTCGACCGACGGTTATCTCAATTCGTTTTCCGACGAAGTCGGATTTTTTCAAGCCGGAACGGACATTTTAAATATGCTTGCCGCAGAAAACGGTTTCGACGCGGTTAATGAAAATCTAAAAGCGTGGCTCGAAGAAGCGACGCAGATGGGCAGCGGCGACGATTGCACGGTCGGAATAATTTATCGTCCCGATGTGCTGAAAAAGCCTGATACAGCAGAAGGATCAGAAATTGCCGCCGAATCTTCGGTAAAATCTCAAACTGAAGAAGTAACTGCGGAAACACCAACAAGCCTTTTACCGGTAAGTACAGAAAACCCCGACGATGTAACGGTTACGATAACGATTAAAAAAGACAAAAATAAAATTTCCGCGCCGCCGACCGTAACGGTCAATAATTCCGCACAAGAATCCGCCAAATCTGCCGATAAAAATGCCGAAAAAGAAAGCGAATGAACAATTTGCCGCGACAAAAACTCGTTGAAATTGTTGCGAAACACGGCGTGTCCGTTGTCGAAAATCCGCGACGATGCGAAGGACTTCTGCGCGATTACTGCGGAAAATTTCGGCGTGAAGTTTCTGTGTTGACTATGGCACTCGAAGAGCGTGTCGCGTTCGATTTACTCGCCGCAAAAAATACGCCGCGCCAGGTTTTATTGAACCGATTAATGCAGCGTCTCTGCGACAATCTCGCTTTATCCGAAGCGGCGGCTCGTTGGGCGGTCAATTCGTGGGCGTTCGCGCTTGGAGTTGTTTCAAGCGACGAATTGAAAATTATCGAGCAGCAACCGGTCGGGCAAGCACAAACGGCGGCAACCGTTGTTCCAACAACGGCGAAAACCGCGACTCAAAATAAAGTTCAACCGAATAAAACTTCTCAAACGGCGAGTGTGGCTGCCGTTCAAAAAACCGTCATCGTTTCGGCGAACGGAAGCGGCGATTTCGCCCAGATTGGAGAAGCGTTACGAAATGTCGCGCCGAATACGCGCTTAATAATTCGCCCCGGTTTATATAATGAAAGCATTGTCATTGATAAAAATGTGGAAATCGTCGGCGACGGTGAACCCGAAGAAATTAAAATTGTCGCTACAAATTCAAGTTGTCTTCAAATGCAAAGCGAAAAAGCGATTGTGCGCGGTTTGACCTTACGAGGAAGCGGCGCAAGAACGGGCAGAGCGTTTTTCGCCGTTGACATTCCGCGCGGCGAACTCTTCCTCGAAGATTGCGACATCAATTCCGATTCGCTTTCGTGCCTTGCCGTTCACGGTTCTTACGCCAATCCGTTGATAAAACGCTGCCGCATTCACGACGGCGCAGATTCGGGCGTTTATTTTTTTGACAACGCACGCGGGCAAATCGAAAACTGCGACATTTACCGTAACGCGAACGTCGGCGCGGCGATTACAAACGGCGCAAATCCGACAATAAAAAATTGCCGCTTTTTTGAAGGAAAAAGCGGCGGCGTGGTCGCGTGGCAAAACGGCGCGACGGGCGTGATTGAAGACTGCAAAATTTTCGATCATCGTCTCGCCAACGTCGGCATCAGCGAATACGCCAATCCGACGTTTCGGCGTTGTGAAATTTACGGCAGCACGGATGCGGGCGTCTTCGTTCACCAAAACGGTTACGGCACATTGGAAGAATGCGACATTTACGGAAACGAAGACGCGGAAGTTGCCGTATCAACGGGCGGCAATCCGGTTTTGCGACGCTGCGCGATTCACGATGGACACAATTCGGGAGTTATTGTGCGCGATAAAGGTCGTGCCTTAATCGAAAACTGCAATGTTTATGATAATGCCGACGCTGGCGTGGCAATTTATGGTGAAAGTGTCGTTACCGTTCGCCGATGTAATATCCACCGCAACGGAAAAGTCGCAATTAGAGTAAAAGAAGCGAGTGCCGCGAGCGTCGAAGACTGCGATTTGAGAGGAAATAGAATTGCCGCTTGGGAATCTGAAGCTGGCGTAGTCATCGAACGTAAAGGTAATCGAGAATAGATTGAGGAAAGTAAGAGCAAAAGCAACGCAAATTTGAAAACTGCTAAAAGGAAGAATCAATAAATGGATCAAATCTTAAAACCCGGTCAAACCGTTCAATGCCTGCCTTCGGGAATGCCCTGCACGATTGAAACTCTGCTCGGCGCGGGCGGACAGGGCGAAGTTTATAAAGCGCAGCTCGGCGGCGAAGCGGTGGCGGTAAAATGGTTTTTTTCGCAAATGGCGACGCCGGAGCAACGAGCTTCGATGGAATTGTTGATTAGAAAAGGGGCGCCGAGCGAGCATTTTCTTTATCCGATGGAAATTACCACAGCCTCCGGCGTTCCCGGTTTCGGTTACATTATGCCGCTTCGCCCGCCGCGTTTTAAGAATATCGTTGATTTGATGAAGCGGCGCATTGAGCCGACTTTTCGCGCTCTGGCAACTGCCGGACTAAATCTATCGCACAATTATTTGCTGCTTCATTCGCAAGGTTTGTGTTACCGCGATATTTCATTCGGCAACGCTTTTTTCGATCCGCTCAACGGCGACGTTTTGATTGCCGACAACGATAATGTTTCGGTTGACGGCGCGGGCGTGCTTGGAGTTTTGGGAACGCCGCGTTTTATGGCGCCGGAAGTCGTACGCGGCGACGCGCTGCCAAGCACAAATACAGATTTGTTTTCACTCTCCGTGCTGATTTTTTATATATTGATGGTTTCGCATCCGCTCGAAGGAAAAAAGGAAACGGAAATCAAATGTCTCGATTTGCCCGCGATGACGAAACTTTACGGAACAGAGCCGCTTTTCATCTTTGACCCGAACGACAATTCAAACGCGCCCGTTCCCGGCATTCACGACAACGCGCTTGCATTCTGGCGAATTTACCCGCAATTTTTGCGCGATATTTTTATTCGCGCTTTTACCGTTGGCATGCGCGACCCGGTTAACGGGCGCGTCCGCGAAAGCGAATGGCGCGGCGAAATGATTCGTCTGCGCGACGCGATTTTTTATTGTCCGCATTGCTCGCTGGAAAATTTTTATGATTCGATTGCACTAAAAGCAAGCGGTGGAAACCCGGGATTATGCTGGGCGTGCGCCGCCGCGCTTCGGCTTCCGCCGCGTATTCGCATCGGCAAATCGGTGGTGATGTTAAATTACGACGCGCAATTGTTTCCGCACCACATTGACGACCAGAAGATGTATGATTTTTCCGCTCCGGTTGCCGCCGTTTCCGTGCATCCGACAAAACCAAACGTTTGGGGTTTGAAAAATGTCTCAAAAGATAAATGGGTTATCACTGCGACGGACGGTTCGGTAAAAGATGTCGAGCCGGAACGCAGCGTTTCCCTGACAGTCGGGACTAAAATCCAATTCGGCAAATCCGAAGGCGAAATCAGGTTATGAAATTTGCAGATGTTATTTTTCCGACGAGAGGGACTCGAATCTTAATTGCTGATTTTAGATTGATGAAATACAAAATGTATTCGGAATAGCTAATAACTGAGAGCGACAAATTATCAGTTATTCGCTCTCAGTTATCAGCTATTCCGAAGTCGTCTAGCATTCATCTGAAATTCGCTCTAATTGCCAAAACAAGTGTTCGCAATGGTTACAAAATTCTCGCTGTCGGTAAATCCGTAGTCCTCCCCATACCAGAGTTTCAACCCTTCTGAAGTTTGATTTAAATCTGCTTGGGATAGATCCGGATACTGTTTGTGCCACTGCTGACAGCTTTGTTTTCTGACGATTCGGCGCACGGACGAGCGTAGTCCTTTGATAAACATAGACGGATTTAACGCTTCGTTCAAGTGATCGGAAATAAAGGGTTTGATAAAAGATATTCGCAAATCGGCGTTTTCCCCAAATGTCCAAATTCCATCTTTCAGAAACAATACGGCGGGTTTCGTCTCGCTTCCAATTTTGACGGGTCGCGTCAGCCCTTGATAAAACTTCATCCCGACGAAATTAGAAAACAAATCGGCATTCGAATAAACGCCGGAAACAAGCGTTCCGTAAAAGGTTCGTTCAGTTTTTTGTCCCCATCGAACTGCCTTCCGAGCGGCTTTCTCAGGCGTGAGTCCTTTAGCCAAGGCGCGATTATATATCTTATAATAAGTATAACCCTGCTGAAAAAAGTGCGCGATTTTGTCAGTGCCGAATTGCGTTCCGTAGATGTTGACAGTCGAACTGATTGTTAAATAGTCAGTGGGAAAAACCAAAAAGATAGACTTTCGATAACCGGTTTTATACCGCGCGGGTTGAGCGATAAATTCGTGTGATTCCATCCAAGTGCTGGATTTCGTAAAAGGAATAATGCCTGAACCAAGCTGATTATAAACTTTACGCGCAATCGCATTTTCAGAGCGAAGATATTCTAATCTCGCCCGTTCCTTGTCCGCGGAACCACATTTTACTTCGCCCGTTTTTACAGATTTATTCTCCAGACAAGATTGCCGAATAATAATTTCGGCGTTTATCTTTTCGACTGCTTTTCTCAAATTCTCTTCCGTATATTTCGACACTTCATCGCTAATGTCAGCGAGCGGCTGCGGGGGCAGATTGTATTGGTCGGTCTCGAAGGCAAAGGCGGCAACCGGTTGCATCAGCAGGACGACGCATAAAAATAATCGGACAACTTTTTGGAATCTCATAGAAAATTTTGGCAATCATATACTTGGGCTACCTCGCGTAACTTTGCCTAAATCATCAGCTTATATTTCACATTAATTTCGTTTCCGAAATTCTATACAGGAATCAATTTCACTCTAATGCTTTGGTAATAAAGCCTTGTCAATCCTTCAAAACCCGAATCCGTTCCGACCAAAAGCCACACTTCTCCGTTTGTATTAGCCGTTACGTTAGTTGTGTGTTGGTGCGCGCGTTGAATTATAGCAAACGGATAGTATGGTGAGGCTTGCTCGCAAGCAATTCCATTAGCTATATTTCCTGCCGCCGAAGCCGCTGTGCCGCCTTGAGATTGATTTCCTATATCAACATTCATCCTTAGATAACCGTTTGACTGTAAAACGGCGAGCGGTTCTATTGGACTGGCTCCAGCCTTTAAGAAAACAGATTCTCCCGGCGCACCGCCAATTCCGACGCAACCGCTCGCCGCATTTGAAGCAAGCGTAATAACATATTCAATTCGATAAGTTTGTCCGGCAACGATTCCGTCTCCAGAGGTTAAGCGACGCTTTAGAAACATAAACAAATCATCCGAGCGATTATGTCCTTGAAGATAAAATCCTCGTTTCGGCAGACGAGTCAGCTTTCGCGGCATATAGCGGAGTCTGGCATCCAATTCATAACCTGTTCCGATGTTCGGTGGATAATCGGCAAAGCCAGCCGTCCATCCGAGAGTGCCGCGATGAAAGTCATAATCAAACTCAATGGTTTGAGCAACGACTGTCGCTTGCGTTGTAGTGAAAACCGCAATAAAAAATACGGCGAGGCAAAACAATTTTTTCAGTTTGTTCATATCAATCATTAAACTCCTCTCCTTCTGCTATAGATTGACTTTAATACAATTATGTTGCCCGACAGGTGAGCCAAATATGTTTACCATATAATTTATGTGAATCAAGAGTAGAAAACAAACAGCTGAATTGACCGCCGCGATTGTAAATTCTGTTTCCCGATAACGAGCGTTATTCGCTATTCGCTGTTAACTATTCACTATTTATCAGAAGATTATCCGGTAAAACAGTGAACAGCTAATAGCGAACAACGAACAGATGGCTCGTCCTTTTCTACTATTGATTTACATAATTTATACTAGAATTTTAAGAACATTCGCGCTTGCTAAAAAATAAAAAAACAGGTTCAGCAAAAGCCTCGCTTCCTGCCGCAGCTTTCGTAAACCTGTTCACTCATAAGCGATTCTTTTTATTTGCCGGTTAATTCTTTTACCAACCCATCAGCCTCATAAAGTTTTCGCAGGGCTTCAAGAATTCCCGCGCTGTGAACCGCGACGGCGCGCGAGCCTTCTTCCTCTTCGATATACCAATAACGATTCGAGAGCTTTTGAATGTTGCTGTCGAAATTCAAACCGACGAGTTCCGCATTGCGATTGATAACCGGGGAGCCGGAATTGCCGCCGATAGTATCCGCCGAATAAACGAAATTCAGAGGCGTTGACAAATCTAATTTGCTGCGACCTTCTTTATATCTGGCTGGTAAATTATACGGCGGTTTTTCGCCGAAACTCATCGCGCGGTCATACAATCCGAAGAAAGTTGTTTTGAACGGCACCAGCGTCGTGTCTTCTTCATAGCCCGACACTTTGCCGTAACTCAGGCGCAAATTGAAATTCGCGTCCGGCGCGATTGATTTACCGTAGACTGCAAAACGCGCCTTAGCAATTTTTTGACCGGCGCTTGCTTCGACGTTCAAAATCTTTTCTTCGTTCCAAGCGCGAAGTTCGCGGACGATCGGCTCGACATTTCGCGCCAGCACAATCATCGGGTCGGCGGATTTTGCAATTGCGTCCGCGCCGTCTTCGAGCAGAGCTTTTCTGGCGGCGACATCTTTCAATTGCGTTCCCTGCACGGCGCGCCTGACCGTTTCGGCGGGCGTTGAACCGCCGAGCGCAGCTTTGACGAACGGGTCGTTCGCGCCCAATGTTTTCAACGCTTCTTCGAGCCAAGCTGTCAAGCTAACTTCTTCGAGTTCCGAATAAATCGGCGCGGGCGAAAGCAAGCTGAATTTGAACGATTCGAGTTTTGAGTCCCGGAATTCGTCGTAGCGTTGGTCGTTCGGTTTTCTGATTTCTTCGGCGTAGCGCACCAGTTTTGAAGCAATGTCGCCGAGGCGCGAAGTGGCGAGATTTGAAAATGCGAGGCGATTTGCCATTGCCGGAAGTTGCGCGTAAGCCGCCGAGATTTGCTCCCAACCCGGCGCGTAAATTTTTTGCAAATCGGGCTTTTTCGCCAACTCGTCTTTCAGAGCTTTTTCTTCCGCCTCTTTTCTGCCGAACATTCGCGGCATCATCAAACCGTCCTGCTGACCCGTCAGACGCTTCAGGGAATTGTTCAGCGAGCGCGTGCCGCTGCCGGCTTGTCGCGCTTGTTCGCTTCCGCGCCTGGCGTAACTTTCGAGCGCGTCAAGCCGCGAAGTCCAAACTTTTTTCTGCAAAGGATTGCCGACATCGCGTTGATAGGCAAGCTGCGCGACGGTCAAAAGCCGCGCCGTCGAACCGGGACTGCCCGACGCTAAAACGAATTCGCCGTCGGCTGGACCGGTCGCCGACCACTTAAAATAATTCGGAGTCCTGGCGGGCTGATTGTTTTCGTAAGCGCGGAGAAAAGTTACGTCTAAATCGTAGCGCGGAAAAGTAAAGTTATCGTAATCGCCGCCGAAAAATGCGATCTGTTCTTCCGCCGCGAAAACAATTCGGATGTCTGTATATTTTTTATGGCGATAAAGCCAGTATTCGCCGCCGCTGTAAAACGACACGACATCGCTTTTCAAATCGGTTTTCTCCGTCGAGTCTTTTTCAATTTGGGCGATGACGGCTTTGCGCTGTTCGCTCGCTTCTTTGTCGCTCGCGCCCGGTTTGACCGCCAACTGCACGCGCTCGGTTACGTTTTCATAAGAGACAAGCACGTTAATTTCAAGGTCGGGTGCTTTTAATTCTTCGGCGCGGGTGCGGGCGTAAAAACCGTTTTTTGTAAGGTCGTTTTCTTTGGTCGAAAGTTTTTGCAACTGTCCGGCGGCGACGTGCTGATTAGTTACCAACAAACCGTCCGGCGACACGAAACCGCCCGAACCGCCGTCATTAAGGCGCACGGAAGCGAGGCGCACATTTTCAAGCCATCCGCTGGTCGGCTCAAAATTATAACGCTCCTTCCACTGGCGGAGCGGCGGATTGTCAAAAGTCCACATTCCTTCATCGGCGAAGGTAACCGGAACGCTGATTAAAAAAGCTGCGATTAAAAACAGGGCTAATATTTTTTTCATATAGTTTTGTCTCCGTGAAAAGAAAACGATGAACGAGAAATTAGTATGGAAGCGGAAAAACTATTTCTCAACCGATTCTTCGTCGTTCCTAAACCAATCTGGTCGGCGTTTGGATGCGATGTTTTCTTTGCGGGTTTGCAGAAACAGATTAACACAATAGGTTATTCCCTTTCTACTGATTAGCTTTATTTACAAGAATTTGCTTTTGAAAATGAATGAAGAAGCGAGCAACAAATAAGGACGACTTATAAATCGCCCTCGTTATTGAATGATTGAATTACGACTTAATTTTTTATTGCTTGGTCAAGATGGTTTCACATTTTTTTCGCCTTTCTTGATTGTCGGAACACGAGACGGCGGAACATTACCGGCAGGCGGCGGATTATTGCTTTGCTTTTGGGTAGAGGAATTTGCTCGGCGATGAGCGTTCACGAATAAATCAATTTGACCGTTGACAAAACTCCGAATTGCCTGAACCTTCTCTTTAATAACCGACACAATACTTCGGCTTTCCCAAGTGCTGGCGACCGAAGCGACGGATTTATTTCTGTCCAAGATAATCAGTTGATTGAGAGAAGAAGTAACGCTCACGGCAAAACCGCCGACTCCGTTATCAATCGAACTCACGCCGATATGAAGCACGACATACGGATTATTAGCTTCGCCCGAATTTCTAATCTTAAATCCCGCTTGGCGCAGTTTTGTTTCAACATCCGTCTGTATTTCTTTCGTTTTTATCCCGGCTTTTTCCAAATCAGGAGCTAGTTGTTCAATTTCAACTTTCAAAGTGTCAAAGCCCTGCAAGGTTTTAAGAGTCGCATCGGTTTGGGAAAACGTTTGGCTAAGACTGCCGAACGCCAAAAACATAACCAGAGTGTAAAAGTATTTTTTCATAAATTTTCCTCATCTAAAACGGATTTTTTTCAGGTTAAGTCGCAAATTTCTTATCACAACCTTTACAAACCGAAAGTTTGATTCGTCAGATATTTCACTTCTGCGGCGAACAAGTTAATGATGACTAATACTCTTTTCAATTAGACATTATGCAATAGCCGAAAGCCAAGCTCTCATTAAATAGACATTATCGGAAATAAGATAATTCCTCAGCAACAGTAATATCAATGGTTTGCATTGGTTGTCGGAATGTAACTCGCAAGTTGTGCAAACCACAGGCAATCTCCATTACAACGTCTGATAAATTC
>MWVV01000095.1_pt1 | contig 31375 bp, 26 predicted proteins | sample 1047281 | NCBI WGS metagenome assembly MWVV01 (sample SAMN06349986, study PRJNA376086) | soil metagenome | isolation source: PT-2 sample Antarctic (ecotone) soil | place: Antarctica | collected 2015-01-13 | reverse complement strand
TTGAAGATTTTCTGCAAACTGATGCGCCAATCAATCGCGGGAATTCCGGCGGCGCGTTGGTCAATATCGCGGGCGAACTCATCGGCATTAACTCACAAATTTTATCGAGCGGACAATCCGGCGGAAGTATCGGCATCGGCTTTGCAATTCCGACGAATATGGCGAAAGGCGTGATGGAACAACTCGTCGCGGACGGCAGAGTGCGGCGCGGATTGCTCGGTGTCGGCATACAAGGTTTAACCGACGAAATTAAGGAACAATTCGGATTAAAAGATACGAAAGGCGTTCTCATCCCCGATGTCAAACGAGGCAGCGCGGCGGAAAAAGCCGGTATCAAACGCGATGACGTGATAATCGCCATTAACGGTGAAACAATTGACGACACGAATGTTCTCCGCAACAAAGTCGCCGGAACGCAGCCCGGAACCGAAATCAAAGTAAAAATTATGCGTGACGGCAAGGAACAGGAACTCCCCGTTGTGCTTGACGAACTAAATCCCGAAAACGCGAAGAACGAAACTCCTGCCGGAAACAACAAAGGTGAAAACAAATCAAGCGAAAGCGGCAAACTCGGATTGAATTTGCAGCCGCTTTCTCCGCAAATTACCAGACAATTGGAATTGCCCGCCGACACGAGCGGCGTTGTAGTAACGGACGTTGACCAAAACGGCGCGGCGGCAAAAATCGGAATTGTTCGCGGCGATGTAATTTTGACTATCAATCGGCAGGCGGTTAGCTCACTCGAAGATGTGCAAGCCGCGCTCGATAAATCCGGCGACCGCGCGATTTTACTGTTGATTGCGCGAAAAGGTCAGACGGTTTATTTGACGGTAAAGTCTGGTTAAGTGAAAAAGGCAAAAGTAAAAAGGTAAAAGGCAAAAGTTTGGATTCATTTCCTTACTTTTGCCTTTATGAAACTTACCAGCTAAACCGCATTCGCAATTCGACGCGGCGATTGCCAGAGTTTCCCCCGCCGCCGCCGCCGCCGCCGCCAAAACCGAAACCGCTTACCGTCGAAGTTGATTGTCCGAAACGACTTGAATTCAAGCTGCCGATTGGTGTATTGAGATTAGCGCGGTTAAACAGATTGGAAAATTCTAATCCAACGGTTAGATTGTAAGGCTTATCGCTTCCGCCTCCAAAACCGCCGCCGAATCCACCACCTCTACCGCCTCCGCGATTTCCGCCTCCGCCGCCACGATTACCGGGACCACCGCCGCCGCCGCCGGGAATTTGTCCGCCGACGGCTCCGCCTTGTCTCGGCGCGTCCGGCGTTGTTGCGGCAACCGCTGATTTTTTTGAACCGCCGAAACCGAAAGTCTTATCAAGTCGCAAATTGACGTTGAAGAAAGACGGTCCGCGTCCGTAATTGCGCGGAATAACGGTTGTATCCGGATTAGAAATTCCGTCAATGTTGCAAAATGAATTCGTTAATCCCAATTGGGCGCAACGTGCGTTTAATGCCGCGAAAGTCGGTCTTTCAGTAAAACGCGTATCGCCGTTGGTATCAATACCGTTAGTGATATTAAAAGGTCTTCCCGAATATGCGAGGATAAACGGACTCATTTTAACTCCCCAAGGCATACCGAACGAACCGCCGAGAAACACATTGTGCCGGACATCGAGCAAAGAATTTCCGTATTCATTGCTTAAATCATAGCTGTATGCCGGAAAACTACCCACGCCGTCGGCATTGCTGTTGGCAAAGCCGAGCCGATAATTTCCAAACACTGTAAAGTTTTGATTCAAAACCGTGCGGAAATTGAGAATTACTTGTTGTTGATTCAAAACGCCGCTCGATTCATATTGATAAATATTGCCTTGCGCCGGATTCGGACGAGGAGCATTGTTACAATTTAGATTTGTCGGACAAATCGGCGCGTTGACATTTCTGGTGCGCAACAGATGCAAATTTCTCGAAGCGATATAAAACGCGGTCAAAGTAGTTTTAAGTGGTAATTGACGCTCGACACCAAGCGCGGTTTGAATCGTATAAGGCGATTGCAAGTCGGAAGCAACCGTCGTAATCGTGTTCGACTGCGGAAGTGCCGCGAGAATTTGCTGCGCTGTCGGTACGTTAGTTACGCCGTTCAGAGTGAAAACCGGTTGACTCAGAAGATTGATTGCCGCTTGCCGCCGAATCGGGTCCGGGTCATTTGCGCTGACCACTAGATTCAGTTGATTCGAACCGTTGAAACGCTGAGCTTGCAAAGTCAGATTTTCGCCGAAACGGTCATAGAAAACTCCGAATCCGCCGCGAAAAACTGTTTTCGGCTGTCTGGCGCCGCCCGCGCCCGGCGAATATGCAAAGGAAAAGCGCGGCGCAAAATTTAAATTGTCGCTAATGTTAGTTTGATTTTCGTAGCGCAAGCCGAAGCCGAGCGTCAGTTGCGGATTGACGCGCCAATCGTCCGTAACAAACGCGCCGACATCAAACCGTGAGACATCTGCTAGAGGATTTCCCGATGTGATGGTAAATTGGCTCGGATTAAAGCGTGGGTCGTTGTTGCCCAAAACATTCTGCTGATACTGAATAATCGGCGAAAAACCGGTAACTCCCGGAAAAATGAATGTTCCGCCGAAGTTTTTTTCCGAGCGGTCTTCGATATTTGTATTACGAAGCCGTGCGCCGAATTTGATGGCGTGCTGTGATTTTTTGCCGAGCGTCGTGGTCGTGTAATTTTGCAGTTCAAAACCTTTCCTGCGGTTAAAACTCGATCCGATTTGCGAGCCGCCGCCCGTAAAAGCCGACGAAACATTGACGGTCGGAATCGAATTGTCGCCCATCTGTTCGCTGTTTTCAACTTCATACTCAAAACGAGTTTCGTTGACCGTTTTCGGATTGATAATCATCGTTTCGGTAAAGCGAATTTCGTTTTCTGAATTGTTGATTTGATAGGCGCGAGTCGGCAGAGATGTATCGCCGATGCCTTGATTATCTCTCGAAAATTTCGTGTAGCTGTAACGCACAACCAATGTATTTTTATCATTTAATTGATAATCAAAACGCGGACTGAACGAAAATCTCCGAATTGGAATTCTAAACTCCTCCTGGAAAGGAACAATATTAAAAGACGGATCTAAAACGAGCGCGTTGACGACCGCTCCTTCGTCAGTCTGCCGGTTGCTGATGTCCAAAAAGAACGAAGATTTTCCCTTCTGAATCGGACCGCTGACGCTTCCGCCATAAAATTTGAATTGGCTCGGTGCGCGATTCGAGGCAAACGGATTGCGTGAATTCAAACTTTCATCGTTGAAATTCAAAAACGCTTGACCGCGCAGGCGGTCTGAACCGGGCTTGGTTAAAATTTCGATACGCCCAAATCCGAGACGTTCATATTCAGCCGAAAACGGATTTTGATTGATACGAATTTCCCTAATCGCATCTTTCGGCGGAATTCTGCCGCCCGTAAAACCGTCAATGTAAATTTGTCCGCCGTTCGGTCCAGCCGAAGGTCCGGCTAAGGCTTGCAGAGCCGCTTCGAGTTCTTCAGGGTCATCCGGTAACGCTTCTAAATCTTTTTCCTTTAAAACGGTTGCGCTGGCGTTATTTTCATTATCAGTGTTGACACCTTCACTGCCCGCCACTTCCACGTTTTCTGAAACTGCTTCGACGGTTAAAGTTACATCCAATTCTTCGCGCTTGCCGGCGGCGATGACAACCGCCGCATTTTCATAAAGCCCGAAATTCGGAGCAGTAACGCGCACAATATAATTTCCGGGCGCGAGTCCGCCGATTGTAAATTCACCTTGCTTATTCGTGATGCTGCTCTTTTCTTTGCCATTCGCATCAACCGCCGTCGCCGTTGCACCGACAATAACCGCGCCGAGACTGTCAACGACCTGCCCGCGCAAACTTCCCGTTGCTTGTGCGAAAATCGCCGAATTTAGTATTAATGTTACAAGTCCGATAAATAAAATTGCTTTTAAGTTTTTCATATAAAAAAGAATGAAACGCCGCCAAAAATGACGACGTTAAAAATTTCCAAAATAAATCTTTACTGAAATCCGCCGCCTTCCAAACCCGGAATACTGAAACCTGAACTTGCACCGGTTTGTCCGCCGCGTCGTCCGGCGTTATTACCTTCTGCCATTTTCAAGAAAGGTTCAACGCCCGACAAAAGTTTTATTGCGGTAACGCGCGCTTGATTCGTTCCTTTAGAACTGGAAAAAGCAATCATATTGCCGACTTTTAAATCGGCAAGCGTAATGGTCGGAAATCGTTCGAGCATTTCGTCAATCCCACCCCCACCGCCGCGCATACCACCGCCCGGTCGCATTCCGTTCGGCGCGGTTTGTCCGCCGGTTTGATTGGCTGGTTGATTTGGCGGGCGAACTCCTGAAGGAGGCTGCATTCCGCCACCGCCATTTTGAAACGCCGCAAACCTTTGCGCCATTTCCACCGGAAATTGTTTTAACACCGAATTTTGTCCGACTACTACCGTTACGGGTTTTTTGGTTTGGATATTTTCAATCGTAATTTCGTTTTTCGCCGGGTCAATCGCTGTAATCGTTCCGCCGACGGTTTGAAATGAACCGCTGATAATTTCTTCAGCTTTAAAGCTCGCGCCGTCGGCGCTTTTGTCGCCGAGAGCGCGAATCGAATCGCCGACTTTTATTTCGTCGAGTGAACTCGTTTTGGCTTCGTTATAACTGATGGAATCCTGCGCGTAACGGCGAAACATAGCATTTTCTTTAGTTGTCAGAAGGGTTTTCGTTTCGCCCATCAAGCTGCGCGACGAAACGGTGATTTCTTTGGTTTGCGGATTGATTGCCGTCACTTGTCCTGAAATTCCGCGCGTTTTCCATCGTTCTTGGTCTTTAGTTTGCTTTTGGGCGATGTCGGATTTGGTCATCAAATAAACTGATTTAGCGGGAATTGATTTTTTATCAGTTGCCAAAATTCCCGTTACAATTACTTTATCGCCAATGCTGATGTCCGAAAAGCTTGACGCGACGGCGGTTGCTAAACTCGGCTTTTCCGGCGAGACGCGCTTATATTCGGTCTTATCCGACAATGCGACTTCAACCGCTCCGTCTTTCATCTGCAAAACAATTTTGCTTTCCGATACGGCGGAAACTTCGCCCATCACGACGCTCGGTTTGACGGAAGCATCGGTCGCTTGCGCCCGCACAAAAGAATTAATGCCCGCTAAAAATACAAATAAAGCCAATAAAATTACTCTTTGTCGCATAACTTTTCCTCTTTTTTCGTAACGATTTGATTTGCCGAAGATTTATACGCAACCCGATCAAAAATGTTGCTTTTTGGAATCAATTATAGAGACGTATTTTTCGTTTGAAAGGTTTGATTGTTTTTGTAAAGAATTGTCAAGATTGACTTAACGGAATCGAGCGGTGGTGATTTCAATTAGAGAAGTTTTACTTTCATCGTGCCTTCTGCCAATCGTTGGTTGAGCGGGCGGTCAGAACAAGTCCGAGGCTGGCGGCGATTAGAGCGATTAGAGAGAGCACCCAAAGATAAGGAATTGAAAGCAACAGTGTCCAAACAAAGGCGCCGATAAGCAGTGCGACGGTTTCCGAGTGTTTATTATCAGGAAGAAAAAGTTTTTGGATTTGTTTTCCAGTGCTGACTTGCAAAGCGACGCGCCCGAAAACAAAACTTAGAAGAAGCAAAACAAACGCCATCAGGATTACAATTGCGTAAACGTAATTAGGCAAAAAGCTCAGACTAAACATTACGATTGTTACGGTTACGATAAATCCGACCGACCCGAATGCGAAAACTTTTAGCGTGGAGAGCTGAAAACGCGCTACCGCCCGACTGACCGCGCCAGGTGCAATCGTCGTTAAAGCTAAAGAGATAACAAACCAAAAAAGGAGCAGCAAAATTCGCTGAGCCAAAAAACCTAACGAGAAATTCGGCGCAAAAATCTGTGAAGGATTTTGCGTTAAGTTACGAAGCTCTTCTTCGTAACCCGCAAACATAATAGTTTCTTTGTCAGAATTACGAAGCGGATTTTTGCTCTCGGGGCGATAAGTTCCGCCGAAAGCTATCACATCGCCGCCGATAAAAGCCGTTTCTTTTTGAATAATCGAACCGCCGATAGTTGCGACATCGCCGTCAACTCGTCCTTCGACAATCACATCGCCGCCAAATGCCAGAACGCCCTTGGCGTGCTGTTTGACAATTACGGTTTTGCCGAACGAAAAAACGTCGCTGTCTTTAGCATCTTCGATAACTAAAGTTTTCTCATCCGGTTGAGTAACGGTAGAGGTTTGGGCGTAGAGGGTGAAAGCGGCTAAGAAAATAAAAATAAATCCTGCCAGAATTCGTTCGGCGGAGATTTGTAAGTTTCTAAAAATGTCCGTCCGAACGGCTGTATAAATCACTTTTCTTGAGCCTAATTTTTTAAGAACGCTGTGTGCTAATAAAGCGTGAAAGCAGAAATAAAGAAAGAAAAACGAAGACTATCAAAATTGCCAAAGAAGCAGACGAATTAAAAATAAATTGACTACCCAAAGAACGTAAAACAATCGCCGTTCCGACAGAAACGTCATAAATCAAATTCCACACAAATCCGCCGACGGCTAAAAATTGTTCGGCAAATTTTCCGAAAGTATTCAGAACCGTTTCGGTTTCTCCGCCCAAACCCAAAAGCGCGAGCAAAAACAACACGGCACAGACAAATAAAGACTTTGAGCGTTCCTGCGGACGACGCAAACCGCTGACTTTACTTTCGGCATTGGCGACGACTATTTTAGTAAAATTAGCGGGCAGTTTGATTTCGCCGTCGTTTTCCAAAGCATAATCTAAAGCGCGCAGAAGTTTTTTCTGCTCATTGAGTTCTGCCGCACAAGACCCGCAAACCGACAAATGCAATTCAAGCTCGATTTCCTCACGCGGGAGAAGTTCGCCGTCAATAAAAGCGGCAATTTCACTCGTTTGTGAACAAATCTTTTCGATTGTAGCGGTTTGTGAATTCATTTAATCGATATTTATTTAAGAAACTTAATCGTCAATGGATATTCCCAAAGTTCGCCGTTATTCGCTTTGATTCCGCCGATAATCGGAAAAACTACGCTCATAATTCCTAAGGCGACAAGCCCGAGAATGCCGATTAAAACAATAGTCAAAACCAAACTTACGACAAAATAAATCAACGACGAAATCAGCCAGTTGACAACCATTTTGCCGTGCGCGTCGAGCGCGGGCATTTCATCTTTTTTGATTTGCCAAAGTATAATCGGCACGACGATTCCCGCCGGCGGAAGAACGAAGTTCAATAATTGCGACAAATGCAAAAACATACCCATCTGTTTTTGTTCGGATGTTTGCAAAGACATCGGCGGTTGAAACTGCATATTATTCATATCCATCTCTCCTTTATAAACTTGTAAATCCGCGTTCGACAAACATTTCGCGCATCATTTCACGCGCTCTGAATAACCTATTTTTGACAGTTCCGAGCGGCAGGTTCGTAACTTCGGCGATTTCGTCATAGCTCAAATCCTGCGTGTGCCTGAGCAAAATCAATTCCCGATAAACGGTCGGCAGACATTTCACGATTAACTCGATTTCCGTCCGCCATTCGCTTTGTTCGCGTTCTTGTTCGGGCGACGGGCGCGGGCTTTCGATTTGCAGTTGATAACTGCCGTCGGCGTTTTCCGCTTCCAAACTTTGCTGATAAACTGAATTGCGGCGCATATAATCAATCGTGGCGTTATGCGCGATGCGATACAGCCACGTCGAAAACTTGTATTCGGAACTGTATTTTTCGAGCGAATTATAAACTTTGATAAAAACTTCCTGCGTTACGTCGAGCGAAGCGTCGTAGTTGTTCAGCATTCGATAAACGTAACCCGTAATCGGACGCTGATAACGACGCACGAGTTCCTCAAATTCGTCCTCGCGCCCGCCAATTGCTTTCTCAATCAACTCGCCGTCGGTCAAAGTTTTGATATTTTTTAAGGCAAATGCGTATGTCATCATTATGCAAAGATATTACGGCAATAAAAAATATAAAGTTTCACTTAGAAAAGAATTTTTATTCGTAAAAAAGAAAGATGAATAAGAAAAACATTTCTTATTCATCCATTATCCTTATAACTTTCATCCTTTAATCAATTCCAACCGAGCGATGCCAAGCCGGCAGGCGCGGCAACGTCGTCGAAACTCAAAGTTTGAACGGGCATATTTAACCCGACATCTTCGGGACGAAGAATGGCGATTGTTCTGCCTAGTGCTTCATCGGCGATTTCCTTTAATCGGGCGGGCTTGAAATTTTTGCCGACGACGAGCAGTTTTTCCAAAAGATTTTCGTTCGAGCTATCGCTGAAACGGTCGCGGTAAAACATCAGAAGCCGATAAATTTCGTCATCTCTTTCGCTTTCCGTGCAGGTTACAGAGCGCACCACCGTCGGTTCGTCGCCGCGCAGAAGAAGCGCGACAAAACCGTCGGTTTGTGAACTTATCAGCAGCGAATCGCTCTGCTTTTTTGCGTCAATTAACCAGTTAGCTTCGCTGACCGCTCGCGGCATAATTAATCCCGCACGCCAGCCGAGCGTTTCAAATAAAGTTTCGTATTCGTCAATTACGCTCAATTTAACCGCCGTCGCAAAATATCGCGTCTTACCGCTTGCGTCCGGCTTGATTTTGCGGCGCGAAATCCGCAACTCGCCCGACGGTGCGCCGAAAGTATGTTCGGCTTTCCAATCAATAATCTCAGCTAATTCCTCTTTTGAAGTCGGTGCTTGATCTAAAGTCAAAATCGCCGTCCGCGCCGTGTTACTCGGCAGAGCAACTGACCAACGTTTTTGTCTTCGCAAACCTGCGTTGGTGATAACTTCGTCCAGAAGGACGAGCATTTCTTCACTGCTGGCGATATTTTGTTCGGTAAAACTCGGCGTGAGTAAATTTTGCGGCAATTCAACAGTCGCGGCTTGCCGGATGCCGAAACGCCCTCTGCCTTCTTTTTGTAAGGCGAGAGCCGTTACGCTCTCCTGCTCCAAGCCGAGCGCAGCTTTCGGATAATTCGGTTTGATTAAATTTTCTAACATCTCTTTAAATGGATAATGGATAATGAAAAATCTTAATTATCAATTTTAATTTTTCATTATCCATTATCCATTTTAATAGTCTTCGTATTTCTTACCGTCGCCGTCTTCGCCTTCGGCAAGGCTTTTGACATCTTTTAAACCTTGCTCGCCTTCGCTTGCATTCGCATCGTCGCCCATAATTTCCTTCCATTCGGCTTTCTCGGTAATTGGGTCAACCGGCTTTTCGCGTAGGTATTCGCCCGTTACCAAATCGTCGAGCGATTGCGGCAGCTTCCCTTTGTCGGCGGCGTATTGGTCAACCGCGCGGCGCATCTGAAAAAGGTTTTCCTTCAAAACCGTTTCGCGGGCTTGTTGGACGCTTCGTTGAAACGTCGGCAAAGCCACCGACAGCAAAATTATCATAACAAACATTGCTATCATCAACTCAAGCAAGGAAAATCCGCGTTCGATTTCGGATTTTGGATTTTGGATTTTGGATTGGTCTTCGGTCTTTCGTCTCCGGCTTTTTACTGACCACTGACCACTGACCACCGACCCCTGTTTTCTACCAATCACTGTATTTCTCTCCATTTAAGGCTTCGCCGTCTGAACTGGAACGCACATCAAAAACATTTACTTCATCCCAGTTTCCTTCCTTATCGGTTTGATAAGATGAGCGCAGCTTCCAGTCTGATTCACCCGTCATTGGGTCAACGGGCAGAGCGCGTAGATAAATTTTTATCTTTTCATCTTCCTCTTCCTTAAAAACCTTTGTAGATTTATCGTCGAAAGCACCGCCATTCTGTGGGATATTCAAGCCACGTGATTTAATTTTTACGCCTTCCACCAAAATATCGAGACTCGGCGGATAGCGGTCAAGGTTTTCGGTGTCGAAAATTTTACAATCGTCAACCACCACGCGGCTTCGCGGGTCGGCGGGAACACCCAGACCCATTATAAGGGGAAGGTTGTTTGCGGCTAGATTTCCGCTATTGCACGCGCCGTTCGCGTCTCTGTGAAATTCATCAATCGCGTTTCGCAACTCGCGCAACGTTTCCCGAAGCCGCAATTCTTTTTGGCGTTTAACGGCATTTTGAGTCAGCGGAATTGTTCCCATCACCAAAATAGCCAGCACCGCCATAGTAGTAATTAATTCCAGCAAGGTGAAGCCGCGAGAAAGGGTTGAGGGATGAGGGATGAGGGATGAGTTTTTTTCACTCGTCCCTTGTCCCTTGTCCCTTATCCCTAAAACCTTGAACTTTGAACTTTGAACTTTGAACTTCATTTCTTAAAACTTCATCGCGAAATTCTTTCCGTCGGCGGTCAGCATATTCAGAGCGTCAGCGTCGAACGAGATTTCCGGCTTACCGTCCGCGAGTGCTTCGATTTCTACATAAGCCAAAATTCCCGAACTCATTTCTGCGACTTCTTTTGCTGACGAAAGCGACACGAACATCTTTCCGCTTTGATTTAAGAACGGTGTTACGGTTGTTTGCACTAAACTCGTGCCGAACACATCGCCGAAACTCACCGTGCGAATCGCAACTTTCGTCTGGTCAAATTTCAATCCCAAGACCGCCGAGCGAAACGCGGTTGCGCTTTTTATCATTACGGCGAGTTTAGTTCGCTCCCCTTTTTTCATTTCCGAAAGTGTTGGCAGAATTTGCAGATCGGCGACGGGCGAACTTGCTTTCGGCGCATCTTCTTTTAAAGAGGTTTGCTCGACGGCAAGCGTTCGCTTTGACGAATCAACCGTCGGTGTAATCTGCAAAGTTTTCGCGCTCGCGTCAATCGGACGAAAATTGTTAATAACCGATTCGCTATTTTGATTGCTTGTTTCCGTTTTAACTTCTGCCGTAACTTCGGCTGAAACTTTCTCCGTCGTTTGCGGCGCATTCGATTTAACATAAGCCGGCACGTCGGTTTTTTGGTCCGGCAGTTGAACTTTTGCCACGTTCGGAACTCTTCTGGCGGCGGCAAGTTGTTCTTCAATTTCTTCCTGCACAATTAACGCTTCGAGCGAACCGCTGGTCGGCGTTCCCAAACTTCCCGTCGGGCGTTCGACTTCGTCTTCCGGCAAAATCGCCGGTGCGCGGATAACTCTCGGCGTAACGGCAATCACAATATCAACCTGCCGATTGTCTTTGGTCGGCGCGGTGAAAAGTCTGCCGATAATCGGAATTAAGCCTAAAAGCGGCAAGCCTTGGCGTCCATTCGACTGCGTATTCTGGGCAACGCTTGCCAACAAAAGCGTTTTATTATTCTGAACGCGAGCCGTGCCTTTAATCGTCCGCTCGGTAAAACTTGGAGTCAAACTCGCGTTTGCAACATCTCTCGATTCGATTTCCATTGCCACCTGCACGTCCTGATTTGGGAAAACAATGGGTTTGAACTTTAGTGTTAGACCGACTTGTTCGTAGGTGATAACATCGCCGACAAAACCGCCGCCGTTGTTATTGTTGTTGCCGCTGTTGTTATTAAATCCGTTTGAAATGGTCGCGCTTCTAACCGGGACGCGCTGACCGATTCGCGCTGATGAATCTTCGTTGTTGAAAGCGTGAATCTGCGTTGAGGCAATAAGCTTTGTATTTTGTTTACTCTGAAAAGCCACCAGATTTATCGCGGGAACTACCAGCCCGATTCCGAAAGCGCGTGGAATAATAGCTGCCGCCGTTGACGCGACGGTACTGGCGGTTGACGGCGGCCTTCCAAATTCATTATTACCGACAACGCTGTTGGTTGTGCCGCCTAAATTTACCAACGAGTTTTCAGTACCGATTTGATTTCCCAATTTTAACAAATCTGTTTTATTAACTTCGTAAATCTGCACATCCATTACAACCTCGGCGCGGTCTTTATCCAAAGATCGAATCAAATTGCCGATAATACGGATGTTCTCCGTCGTATCGCGGACGGTAATGCTGTTGGTAGATTTGTCTACGAGCGGCTGCGTCGGTGATCTTCCCGGCTGCGGCGGAATGGCAAATTGGATGGTTTTGGCAACTTCCGTCGGGTCGGCGTTCGCTAGATAAAACGTCCGTAGATTAAGCTGTTGAAATTTTTGCCGCTGCTGTTGATTAGCTACCAGAACTGTGCGCGGACCGACTTTTTGGAAGAACAAACCTTCTTGCAAAAATATGTAATCGAGTGCTTTTGCCGCCGTCACATTTTTCAATTCGATTTTAACTTTGCGCTCTCTGTTGAAAGATTCCGCATCAAACAACACGTTCAAATCCAAATCCTTCGCTAATTCCTTAATGATATATTGCAAGTCAATGCCGCTCGGAAACGGCACGTCGCGCAGTTTTTCTAGTTTTTGCGGAATGGTAATGTCCTGCGAAGACACCGGCTTTTGATAACCGGTTGGAATGAGTTTGACAGTTCCGTTTGAATCTGTCTTTTCCTCCGGCACGTCACCGTTTTCCACACCGCGCTGCAGGCGCAGCATTCTCTCCATTTCGGATTTCGCCAATTCGTTGGTCGGGTCGTAAGCGTAGGCTTTGCGAAACGCTTCATACGCGCCCGCGAAATCTTTTTCATTTGCCTGCGCCGTGCCTTTCTTTATATACATCTGCGAAGCGTTAAATAGCGAACGCTGATAATGCAGCCGATATTCGGGATTTTCCGGGTCTTCAACTACTGCCAAAGCAAATTCTTCGGCGGCTTTGTCCCATTGCTCGGCGACTTCAGCTTTTACTCCGACTTTAAAGTGTTTTTTGGCTTCCTTATCGCCGGCGAAGATTAAAGTCGGTGAAAGAAGCGCGAAAAGCAGAAATAAGGTTGTGGTAAAACGGATGTAAGCAGATTGTTTCATAAATTTATTTTTGAAGTTATTTTGTTTTTTCTGATGCCAAAATGCGTGTGCAGATTTTTACACGAGATTGCTAAGGCAAAGTTTCAATTTTTTATATCCACACAGTAAAAGTTTTGCATTGCTAATTTTTAACCAATTAACGAAAAAAAGCAATCAAAAATTATCAAATTGAGCGCTCGATTTGAATTATTTTCTTTCCATGTGGTTAAGTTTACATCTAAATTTATACGAATCTAAGCAGGTGGACAAAAATTTCGAGGTATTTAGAAAATTGAAAGTCTGATGTTTTAAGGCTCAAACAGTTTCTTTATACCGCAAAATATTTGGTCTGGTGCTTACTTTATTTCCTCGACAAACGTTACGCGATTTATCTCGTGCAAAGTCGTCGCGCCGATAAATACCTTTTTAACCGCCGACTCGCGCAAACTGGACAAACCTTCCTTTTCGGCTTGGCGGCGAATTTCCGAACCCGGACGACGTTCGATAATCATTTCCCGAATTGCGTCCGACATATCAAGTAGTTCGTGAATCGCCGTTCTGCCGCGATAACCGGTGTGATTACACGCATCGCAGCCGACGTTCATATAAAAATGCTTGTTGCCGACTTCTTCCGGTCGCAAACCCGATTCAAAAATTTCTTCTTCCGTCGGTTGATACTCGCGTTTACAAACCGGACACAACAGCCGCACTAATCTTTGCGCGAGAACGCAGTTCAGCGCGGAAACGAAGTTATACGGCTCAACACCCATATTAATAAATCGCCCGATAACGTCAATTACGTTATTGGCGTGAACGGTCGTAAAAACAAGGTGACCGGTTAAGGCTGATTGAATGGCAATCTGCGCCGTTTCGTTATCGCGGATTTCTCCGACCATTATTTTGTCGGGGTCGTGCCGCAGAATCGAACGCAATCCACGCGCAAATGTCAATCCTTTTTTCTCATTAACCGGAATCTGCATAATGCCTTGCAGTTGATATTCGACCGGGTCTTCAATCGTAATAATTTTATCTTCGACGTTGCGGATTTCATTTAACGCGCCGTAAAGCGTCGTCGTTTTTCCCGAACCGGTCGGACCCGTCACCAAAACCATTCCGTAAGGTTCTTTGATATAAAGCCGAAAACGCTTTATATCTTCCTCGTCGAAACCGACGACATCGAGGCTCAGATTTTTGAATTCCTCGCTGATTTGTTCTTTGTCGAGAATACGAATAACGCAATTTTCGCCGTAAGCCGCCGGCAGAATCGAAACGCGAAAGTCAACCGTTCTGCCTTTATATCGAACGCGAAATCGTCCGTCTTGCGGAATTCTGCGCTCGGCGATGTCGAGTTCCGACATAACTTTGATACGCGAAATCAGAGTTTGATGATAAGCAATATCAATCGGGTCAACTTTTTGATAAAGCGCACCGTCAATACGGAATTTGACGCTCACGTCGCGGTCGCCGGCTTCGATGTGAATGTCGGACGCGCGAGATTCCATCGCGTTATAAACCACCGTGTCAACCAATTTGATAATCGGCGACATCTCGGAATCGGTCGCCAACCGGTCTAAATCTAAAATTTCATCGCCCTGGTCGGTTTCTTTGACAAGCGAAATTTTAAAGCCCGAAGCCGCTTCCTGCATTACGCGCTGAGTCGCGTCGCCTTTCCGCAGAATGACATCAATCGCGCCGGCAGTTGCGACATACGGCACGATGCGAACGTTCAAAACATTTTCTAATTCGTCAAGAACTTCCAGATTCGTCGGGTCAGCCATTCCGACGTGAAGATTTCTGCCTTCCCTTTTAAGCGGCACGAATTGGTTGCGAAGCATTAAATCAACCGGAATTCCCGCGAGTTCTTCATAACTAATCGGCGATTGTTTGTCCGGCGGAAGCAAATCAATATACGGCAGCCGGTAACGCCGCGCCAACGCCCGTGCTTCGACGACTTCCGGCGGTTCGTTATCCGAAAAATTAGTTTTGTTTATTACGGGCGACGAAACCGTCGCCATCGCCCGTTGGTTATTTCCGTTAGTTTGATTTTCCATTTTCAAAATCCTCAACTGCTTCGTTCAATTCGAAACTATGTCGTAAAGCATCGTTTACCGCTTGCATATCCGGCAATCTTCCAAGAACCGAATCAATTTCAGTTTCAAGCACAGTAACAATGTTATCGGTCATAATAATTGAATCAGTTCTTAATCCCGACGCTCTGCCCTCATCAGTATTCAATTTAATAAAAACTCTCGACGAATGGTTGGCGCGATTTAAATTACTCGTTATCAATGCCAAAAGAACTTGCGGCAGTCCCGTCGCTAAATTATCGGCTTGAACGACTAAAGCCGGACGACGCTTGGAAGAAATGAGGTCAGAGTTCGGAAAATATACACGAACAACGCCGCCGCGTTTAATCAACATCGTAGACATCCATCTCCGGTCTGTTCCAGTCTTCCGCTATCGTATTTAATTTACCCCTCAACTCCGCCGCCTGCGTTTCACCGATTCCGCGTTCCTTCAGATTAATTTCCTTAGTTTCAAGAAATGTTACCAACACTTTGGATTCACTTACTTCCGCCGGTGTTTCCACTAAAATAATTTTCCCGTTTTTATATGTTCCTTTAATTGTCAACATTTCATCTCCAATCGGTTTTCTTATTTTTTACATTTGCCTTTTTACTTTTTACTTTCCTCACCTTTTTCCGCTAAACGGTCCCGAAGAAATCGTCTGAATAATCGGCAAATAAATCGCCAGCAGAATCGTGATAACAATTCCCGCCATAAAGACAAGAATTACCGGCTCAAGCAAAGTCGTTAGTTGTTCGAGCCGCACTTCCGATTCGGCATCGTAAAAGTTTGCTACTTCGTCCAACATCTCACGCAGACTTCCCGATTTTTCGCCGATGCCAATCATATCGAGCGCGAGTTCCGGCAGCCAATTGGCTTTTTCTAAAGATTCGGTAAAAAGTCGTCCTTCACGAATCAGCGGCAAAACCGCTTGACTGCGGCGGCGAAGTTCAAGATTTGTGATTGATTGAGATGCAATATCCCACGCTTCGGGAACGGTAATTCCGCCTGACAGAAGCGTCGAAAGCGAACGCGCCAATTGCGCGGTGGTCATTTGTCTAATCAACGCTCCGACAATCGGCAGTTTGAGAAGGAATCTCCCTAAAAGTAGTTTTCCGTTCGGCGTTCTCAGCCAAATGACAAGGGAAAAAACCAAAACCAAAACCATCGGCAGAAGCCACCAGATATTGCTTGCGACAAAGTTGGAAAATGTTAAGACGACAACCGTAACTGTCGGCAAACCTTTATTTGTGCCTAAACCTTTAAAAAGGTCGGACATTCGCGGCACAATGTAAAGAGTCAGAAACGCCACCATAAAACTTGCCGCCGCCAGCAAAAATAACGGATAAGCGATTGCGCCGCGAAGTTTTCGGGATATGCCGACGTTGCGTTTCAAAAAATCAACGTAACGCGCCAAAACCTCGTCCAACGCGCCGCTTTTCTCACCTGCCAAAATCGAAGCCGTATATATTTTTGGGAAAATCCCTTGGGCTTCAAAGGATTCGGACAGAGAAAAACCGCTTTTGATTTTTTCTTCAATGTCCACTAACACACTTCGCAGGGTTGAAGAGCCGGAACGATTTTTTAATAAATTGATTGACTGCAAAACGGGAATGCCCGCCCGCAGAAGCGCGGAAAGTTGTTGATTGAACAGCAAAAAATCGCCTGCTTTGACGCGCTTTTTTTTCGATGCGCCGCCCGCCGATAAAACCGCCGACAAACCCTTCTCGACGTTTGATACGGCAAAAACGCGAAAGCCTTCGCCTTCAAGCCTTGCGCGAGCATCGCCCGCTCCCGCCGCTTCAATGACACGGGTTAAAACTTCGCCTGAAGGCGTTCCTAAACGACAAATAAATTCAGCCATATTTTTTAATTCTGGATTTTAGATTTTGGATTGGTAAGAAAGCGGAAATTGTAAAGTTAATTTGTTATTGTCGAAAAATTTAGAAATTTTATTAGTTCTCTCGCTCTGCCTCAAAAATCCAAAATCCAAAATCTAAAATCCAAAATCCGATTATATCACGCCCTTTTTTATCAAATGTTGCAAACAACATCAAATTAAAGAATCTAGCTTTGCCCAACCAACGAATTTAACCTTACGAACATCGAAAAAATATCTTGCGAAAATAATATTCGTCTCTTAGAATATAAACATACCGAAAGGGGAAAATATGGCTGTAAAAAATTTTCAATTTGTCAGCCGCTTGTGCAGTGTGCATCGGTGGATTTTTTTAATTTTAATTCTTCTGAGCGGCACGCCTTCAGCCTCTGCCCAAACGCCGGAGCCGACACCGCCGGCGCAGGAAGAACCGGATGATAAGCCGCTTTCGGTAAAAACCGATTTAGTGACGCTCACGCTGACAGTTACCGACCTCTACGGACGCTTTGTTTCGGGTTTGAATAAAGATGCTTTCACGGTTTTTGACGGTAACGCAGAACAGGAAATCACATTTTTCAGCGATGTGGACGCGCCGGTTTCAGTCGGTATTTTGTTTGACGTATCCGGTTCGATGAGCGGCGAGAAAATCGGCAAAGCTCGAAAGGCTCTAGAGCGTTTTATCAATACCAGTCATCCATCAGACGAATATTTTTTGATTGGCTTTAACAGTCGCGCCCAACTTCTGCTTGACCGCTCACGCGACGGCGACGCCATTTTGCAAAAACTCACGCTTGTTCAAACCAAAGGCAACACCGCACTTTACGATGCTTGCTATCTCGGCGTTGAGCGCGTAACGCGCGGAACTCGCCAGAAAAAAGCGATGCTGATTATCAGCGACGGGCAAGACAACGCTTCGCGCTACAATTTCGGCGAAGTCCGCCGCCTAATGAAAGAAGCCGATGTAACGGTTTACGCAGTGGGCATTATGGACGGCAGAGATGCGGGAAGTATTACTGGAATGCAGGGACAAGCGTTTCTCGATGAACTAACATCGGTGACCGGCGGAAAGGCTTTTTATCCGCAAACTGATGTCGAGATGGACGAGATTTTTGAACGCATCGCGCTCGAACTCCGTCATCAATACTCAATTGGATTTACGCCGAAGGATTTCACGCCCGACGGAAAATGGCACAAAACAAAAGTTAAGGTCAAACCTCCGCGCGGAATTTCGCGTCTAACGGTGCGCACTCGGGAAGGCTACTACGCTACGCCGAATACGAATTATAAATAATTTTGAATTTGCGACTTTGGATTTGCGATTGATGAAAAGAAAATTTACCAGTATTTTTTTTACGGGACTTTGTTTGCTTTCGGCTTCGATTTTTTATAATTTCTCGACGACTAACGCGCAAACAACTCAGACCAACCGCGCTCGCCAAGTTGCGTCGCCGACCGCAACGCCTAAGCCGCGCCCGACGATTGCGCCGCCTCCGGAAGAAGACGATGAAATTATAAAAGTTGACACCGAAGCCGTCAATTTGAACGTCCGCGTCGTTGACCGCAACAATCGCTCGATTGGCAATCTACAGCAACAGGACTTTAAAGTTTACGAAGATAACGTCCTCCAGCCGATTGACTATTTTACCAAATCTGAAGTTCCGACTAATTACTCGCTTGTCGTTGATAATTCCGGCTCGCTTCGTACGCAAATCGAAAAAGTAATCGAAGCCAGTAAAATTATCATCGGCACAAACCGTCCTGATGATGAGACGAGTATTATCCGCTTTGTAAATTCTGAAAAAATTGAAATTCTGCAGAATTTCACATCGAATAAAGCCGACCTCAACGAAGCCCTCGATAAAATGTTTATTGACGGCGGCAAGACGGCAATAATTGACGCGATATATTTGGCGGCGGAACAAGTTGACGAATACGAAAAGTCGCGCGACCCGAATGACCGCAAACGCCGCGCTTTGATTTTAGTTTCGGACGGCGAAGACCGAGATTCTTTTTATAAGGAACAGCAACTTTTCGGGCTTCTCAAAGAAACTGACGTACAGATTTATGTGATTGGATTTGTCGGCGATTTGGATAAAGAAGGCGGATTTATTAGCAAAAGTCCGCAAGGAAAAGCAAAATCTTTTCTTGAAAGATTAGCGACGGAAACCGGCGGGAAAGTTTATTTCCCGACGGATGTTAGCGAACTTAATAACATCGCCGCCGATATTGCCCGCGAACTTCGAACGCAATATTCAATCAGCTATACCCCGACGAACGATAAAAAAGACGGAACTGTTAGAAGTATCAAAGTCGCCATCGCTGACGGACCGAACAAGCAAAAACGCATTCCTATTACACGTTCGAGCAGAAAAGCTGCTAACGAGAAAACAACTGCGCCGACTTTGGTAACACCCGTTCAAAAACTAAAAATCAATAGGAAGTTTTATAAATTACGAATTACGAATTACGAATTAAGCAAAGAGATTGAACATTCGTAATTCGTAATTTGAAATTCGTAATTATCATTTCTCCGGAACTGAGCCGCTAATTTTCTTTCTGGTCGTTTCGCCGGTTTTCAAAACGGAAATTCCCTCGTCAACTTCCGAATGCGGACGCGGAATAATGTGGACGGCAACGACTGTTCCGACCCGGCGACCAGCCGCCGCGCCCGCGTCAACCGCCGCGCGAACCGCACCGACTTCGCCGCGCACAATCGCCGTCACCAAGCCCGCGTCAATCCGCTCGTAACCGACGAGTTTCACATTCGCGGCTTTAACCATCGCGTCGGCAGCTTCAATCATCGCTACCAAGCCCATACATTCAACCATTCCGAGTGCTTCTTGCATTATGCGTATTCTTCCTCTTCCTCTACTTCTTTAAAATCTTCTTCGGGTTCTTCTGCTTCATCGTCAAAATCTGCAAATTTGTCGTCAAATTTCGGCGCGTCTACGGGAATTATGGAAACCTTTCTATAAAAAATAGTTCGCGCTTCCCAACGAATTTTGCGTCCGAAAACTCTTTTCAAACCTTCCGTCAGAACTTTGTCGAGTCGTGCTTTTAAATAATCGAGGCGTGGTATAATTTCCGCCAGATATTCCAAATCCTTCGGCACATAAACTTCGCGCCAGCCGAGTTCGAGAAAAATCATTAAATAACGCGCTTCGAGTTCAGAATCACAATCAAAAACACGGCGTTTCGTGTGAATTTTCCAGCCGAAAAGGTCTTGTTACATCCGCAGTTCGCCAAAACACGAATAGCCGACAAGTTCGCGCTTGATAAGATTTTCTCTGCCTTGCGATAGAATCTTGTCGGCATAAAATTCGCCGAAACCTTCAACCCGCTTTGGTTTTTCCGTAACTTCGTTAGCCATTTTTAATCGTGTCCGTTATGAAAATCGTCTAAAAGGTTTTCGGCTAAAGCACCGCCCAAACTTCCCTCTTTCTTATTCGATTTTTTCCTCAGGTTCTTTAAGTTCTTCCTCGTGTTCAAAAACATCGAAGTTCGGTCGCTTGGCTTCAAACAAACACAGACAATCTTTACTTCGTTGCGTTTCATAAATTTCCATATCGGGAAACTTGTTGTCTTTCCCGGAAGTTTCGACAATCGGCAATCCCAAATCAAGATTGTGTTTTTCAATAATCTCGCGCATCCACGACATCAGAATCGCCACCGCGCTGCGTTCGGTGATGTGAGTTTTGTTTGATGAGTTCATTATTTCAAATACATCGCCAAATACAAAATTCCGGCGGCAGTCAGCGTCAACAAAATCGCCGCGAGAATAAACCATCCGTTCGGCGCGTTTTCGTGTTCTTCCCAAAAAACTTCAATCCTTTTTGGTTGAATTGTTTTGGATTTGCGGCGCATCGCGGCGGCGGATTTCAGATTGGTTTCCGTTTGGACGCTTGATTGCGTAATTGATTTATCGACAGCTTCTTCAGCGATAATTCGTTTGATTTGAACATTTTTGTCGCCATTTTTTCCTTCCGCGATAATTCGCCGCAAACGCGATTCGCCGACACTTTCCTTGTCTTTTAAAGCGATAACAGTTTCAGGCGCAACCGAACTGCCGCAGTTGTAACAGAAAAGCGCGGTGGGGCGAACATCTGCGCCGCAATGGTTACAAACTTGATTTTCGACTAAAGTTTCAGCCATCGTTAAAATTGATAAATATTTTACTTTGTACGAATAACGGCGGTTAGTTCTTTGATAACCGTTTGAATTTCGGTGCGATTTTTAGGCGTAAAAGTTTTGCCGTTCGTTTCTTTAGCTAATTTATCTAGAAGTTTTGTGTGAACTTTTTCATCAGACAAGCCGATTGAGAAAACCTGAATTTTCTCATCTTTCAAAAATTTCAAAACCTCTTCGAGTTTCACTTTACTTTGTCGGTCTTCACCGTCAGTAATTAAAACCAAAACTCTGCGCCGATTGGGTTCGACATTTGCATTTGCCGATAAATGTTTGGCGGAAAAATAAACTGCATCTAAAATCGCCGTCTTGCCGCCTTCGATATACATTTCATCAGCCGCATCTCGTATCTGATTTTTATCCGGCGTGAAATCCTGCGAAAGATAAATTTTGTCCGTATCAACAAAACGCACTAAAAAAGTTTCGTCGTCGGCTTTATTATCATTGACTATATTTTTTACCGCCTCGACAATTCCATCAAGCAGCATTCGATACGAACCCGAATTATCCACGACGATGCCGTAACTGACGGATACCTGCACTGTTTCATTTTTTAGTTTGCCCGCATCTTTGTCTTGTGCAAACGAATTAACAATTGAAAGGCACAATAGAAATCCGACGGTTAAGATTTTTTTCGACATTTGCAAACTCCTCAAACTTTGGCAAAAACTTCTTTTTCCTCGCCTAAATCGCGTGCCGACGGCGTGATAATCGTTTTCGCAGTTATATAAATTTTCTCGCCGTTTTCGATAGCTTTTTTTACATCGTCTTCGCTAACAAAATCAACCGAATTCGACTTCGCGCCGTTCGTCGCGCCGTCGGTTTTTAATTCGTGAATTATTGTTTTCACCGGAGAACCGGTTGGATTTTGGATTTTGGATTTTGGATTTTGGATTTCCGTTTGAAAATCGGCATCGGTCGTTTCCGTCGGTGTCCCGGCAATCTTATTTCGCAAAAATTTATCAACAATCGCGGCGATTTCTTCGCGCCGATTTGATTGCGTATTACCGATTGTGGATTGCGGAATTTCAGTTTGACCATTTTGCAGTTTTGTATCTGACCTCTGACCTCTAACCTCTAACCTCTGACCTGTTCCAACAGAACGAGTTTCAAACGCCACCCGCTTGATGTCCATCAAATGAATCGGCGAAACATTGTCCGACGTTACATTTCCGCCCCACGAACCGCAACCCAAAGTCATCGAAGGAGGCAAAGCAGTTGAAAATCCGATTGCGCCGTGTGTCGTCGGCGAATTTATCACGACGCGCGAGGCGGGCATCTTCTCGCCATATTTTATCGCGGCTTCGCGCGATGCGGTGTGCATTCCCGCTGTATGTCCCATTCCGCCGAATTGCAAAATTTCAAGACATTTCTGCGCTCCGGCTTCGATTCCGTCGGCGACGAAAAATGCCAGCGTCGGCGAAAGTTTTTCGATTGACCAAGGAAAATCGCGCCCGACTCCGCCGCAATCCGCCAATAAACAACGAGTTCCTGACGGGACGGAAACGCCCGCCAAATTCGCAATATATTCGGCTGATTTTCCGACGATGTTCGGATTCAAAGTTCTCTGCTCGGTTAATAAAATCTCGCCGACTTTATCGGCTTCCGTCTGATTTAAAAAATGTCCGCCCTGCGCTTTGAATTGCTCGCGGATTTGTGCGGCAACGGGAGCGTCGGCTACGACCGATTGTTCGGAAGCGCAAATCGTGCCATTATCAAAGCAAGTTGAAGTCAAAATATCGGCTACTGCTTTTTCGACATTCGCCGTTCGTTCGATGAACACGGGAACATTTCCGGGTCCGACACCGAATGCCGGTTTGCCCGACGAATAAGCCGCCCGAACTAAACCGATTCCGCCGGTTGCGAGAATTACGGCGGTCTTTTTATGCTTCATCAAAGTTTCCGTGCCTTCGATTGTCGGATTCGTCAGACATTGAATAGCGTCGGCGGGCAAACCTTCACGGACGGCGACTTCGCGCATTAGGCGGGCAGTCTCAAAAATCGAACGCGCCGCCGACGGATGGGGCGAAAGCACAATCGTATTGCGTGATTTAATGGCGATGATGATTTTGAAAATCGCGGTTGAAGTCGGATTAGTTGATGGAATAATCGCTGCGACCACGCCGCGCGGACTGGCGATTTCGACAATACTTTCAGTTTCTTTAATCACGCCGACGGTTTTTAAATTCTTGAAATAATTCCAAACATCTTCCGCCGCAAAACGGTTTTTCTCACGCTTGTCTTCGGCTCGTCCGAAACCTGTTTCTTCACACGCCATTTGACCGAGCCGCAACGACGCGCGAAGCGCGACCTGAGCCATCGCTTCACAAATTCGGTCAATTTTCACTTGGTCAAATTTCGCAACGGCTTGAAAAGCAAGATGCGCGGCTTCCACCACATTCTGCGCTTCCGACTGCGAAATTTGGTCTTTTGGTTCAGACATTCCAATTCAATTACGAATTACGAATTTCAAATTACGAATGAAGTCAAGAATTTTCTAAAACGAAAAGCTGTTGGCAATTCGTAATTCGTAATTTGAAATTCGTAATTGCTATTTAGTTCTCGATTTGTTTCTTTCGTTCACCGAAATCTCGTTTCGCGCTTCGCCGGCACCGAGCTGACCGCGTGAGCCGCCTTGAACCGCTTTTTCGTCGGGGCTGTAACCGACACCTTTCGGCAGAACTCGTTCGACTTCGCCGTGCGGACGCGGAATAACGTGAACGCTGATTAGCTCACCGACTCGACGTGCTGCTGCCGCGCCGGCATCGGTCGCCGCTTTGACCGCGCCGACATCGCCGCGTACGAAAATCGTTACATAACCCGCGCCGATATATTCTTTGCCAATCAATTCGACATTCGCCGCTTTAACCATCGCGTCCGCCGCTTCCACCGCGCCGACAAAACCTTTGGTTTCGACCATTCCGAGTGCTTCAAGACTCATTATTTGTTCCTCACTTTAGTTTTGTTAATTTTAATACAAGATAGAAATAAAGGCTAAACGTATCACGCGCCGAATGCAATAATCAAGCGGGCAAAACCGACAAAATCATTTGAAAGCATTGACATTTTCCGTTTAACAGGGATATATTTCAACTTTGAAACCGTTTTCGATTTTGCAAATCCTGAAGACTATTTATTAAAAAGACAAAATGTCAATAACTCTTGGCGAAAAACTGCGGCAAGCGCGTGAGGCGCATGGTCTTTCCATAAGCCAAGTTGCTGAACAGACACGCATTTCTGCGCTTTATCTCAGTTGTATAGAAAATGATGATTTCCGAATTTTGCCGGGCGGAATTTTTAATAAAGGCTTTGTCAAATCTTTTGCCAAAGCAGTCGGAATGGATGAACAAGAGGCTTTGCACGATTACGCACAGTTAATCATCAATCAGGGTAGTCACATTGACTCTAAAATCGCCGTCTTGCCGCCTTCGATATACATTTCATCAGCCGCATCTCGTATCTGATTTTTATCCGGCGTGAAATCCTGCGAAAGATAAATTTTGTCCGTATCAACAAAACGCACTAAAAAAGTTTCGTCGTCGGCTTTATTATCATTGACTATATTTTTTACCGCCTCGACAATTCCATCAAGCAGCATTCGATACGAACCCGAATTATCCACGACGATGCCGTAACTGACGGATACCTGCACTGTTTCATTTTTTAGTTTGCCCGCATCTTTGTCTTGTGCAAACGAATTAACAATTGAAAGGCACAATAGAAATCCGACGGTTAAGATTTTTTTCGACATTTGCAAACTCCTCAAACTTTGGCAAAAACTTCTTTTTCCTCGCCTAAATCGCGTGCCGACGGCGTGATAATCGTTTTCGCAGTTATATAAATTTTCTCGCCGTTTTCGATAGCTTTTTTTACATCGTCTTCGCTAACAAAATCAACCGAATTCGACTTCGCGCCGTTCGTCGCGCCGTCGGTTTTTAATTCGTGAATTATTGTTTTCACCGGAGAACCGGTTGGATTTTGGATTTTGGATTTTGGATTTTGGATTTCCGTTTGAAAATCGGCATCGGTCGTTTCCGTCGGTGTCCCGGCAATCTTATTTCGCAAAAATTTATCAACAATCGCGGCGATTTCTTCGCGCCGATTTGATTGCGTATTACCGATTGTGGATTGCGGAATTTCAGTTTGACCATTTTGCAGTTTTGTATCTGACCTCTGACCTCTAACCTCTAACCTCTGACCTGTTCCAACAGAACGAGTTTCAAACGCCACCCGCTTGATGTCCATCAAATGAATCGGCGAAACATTGTCCGACGTTACATTTCCGCCCCACGAACCGCAACCCAAAGTCATCGAAGGAGGCAAAGCAGTTGAAAATCCGATTGCGCCGTGTGTCGTCGGCGAATTTATCACGACGCGCGAGGCGGGCATCTTCTCGCCATATTTTATCGCGGCTTCGCGCGATGCGGTGTGCATTCCCGCTGTATGTCCCATTCCGCCGAATTGCAAAATTTCAAGACATTTCTGCGCTCCGGCTTCGATTCCGTCGGCGACGAAAAATGCCAGCGTCGGCGAAAGTTTTTCGATTGACCAAGGAAAATCGCGCCCGACTCCGCCGCAATCCGCCAATAAACAACGAGTTCCTGACGGGACGGAAACGCCCGCCAAATTCGCAATATATTCGGCTGATTTTCCGACGATGTTCGGATTCAAAGTTCTCTGCTCGGTTAATAAAATCTCGCCGACTTTATCGGCTTCCGTCTGATTTAAAAAATGTCCGCCCTGCGCTTTGAATTGCTCGCGGATTTGTGCGGCAACGGGAGCGTCGGCTACGACCGATTGTTCGGAAGCGCAAATCGTGCCATTATCAAAGCAAGTTGAAGTCAAAATATCGGCTACTGCTTTTTCGACATTCGCCGTTCGTTCGATGAACACGGGAACATTTCCGGGTCCGACACCGAATGCCGGTTTGCCCGACGAATAAGCCGCCCGAACTAAACCGATTCCGCCGGTTGCGAGAATTACGGCGGTCTTTTTATGCTTCATCAAAGTTTCCGTGCCTTCGATTGTCGGATTCGTCAGACATTGAATAGCGTCGGCGGGCAAACCTTCACGGACGGCGACTTCGCGCATTAGGCGGGCAGTCTCAAAAATCGAACGCGCCGCCGACGGATGGGGCGAAAGCACAATCGTATTGCGTGATTTAATGGCGATGATGATTTTGAAAATCGCGGTTGAAGTCGGATTAGTTGATGGAATAATCGCTGCGACCACGCCGCGCGGACTGGCGATTTCGACAATACTTTCAGTTTCTTTAATCACGCCGACGGTTTTTAAATTCTTGAAATAATTCCAAACATCTTCCGCCGCAAAACGGTTTTTCTCACGCTTGTCTTCGGCTCGTCCGAAACCTGTTTCTTCACACGCCATTTGACCGAGCCGCAACGACGCGCGAAGCGCGACCTGAGCCATCGCTTCACAAATTCGGTCAATTTTCACTTGGTCAAATTTCGCAACGGCTTGAAAAGCAAGATGCGCGGCTTCCACCACATTCTGCGCTTCCGACTGCGAAATTTGGTCTTTTGGTTCAGACATTCCAATTCAATTACGAATTACGAATTTCAAATTACGAATGAAGTCAAGAATTTTCTAAAACGAAAAGCTGTTGGCAATTCGTAATTCGTAATTTGAAATTCGTAATTGCTATTTAGTTCTCGATTTGTTTCTTTCGTTCACCGAAATCTCGTTTCGCGCTTCGCCGGCACCGAGCTGACCGCGTGAGCCGCCTTGAACCGCTTTTTCGTCGGGGCTGTAACCGACACCTTTCGGCAGAACTCGTTCGACTTCGCCGTGCGGACGCGGAATAACGTGAACGCTGATTAGCTCACCGACTCGACGTGCTGCTGCCGCGCCGGCATCGGTCGCCGCTTTGACCGCGCCGACATCGCCGCGTACGAAAATCGTTACATAACCCGCGCCGATATATTCTTTGCCAATCAATTCGACATTCGCCGCTTTAACCATCGCGTCCGCCGCTTCCACCGCGCCGACAAAACCTTTGGTTTCGACCATTCCGAGTGCTTCAAGACTCATTATTTGTTCCTCACTTTAGTTTTGTTAATTTTAATACAAGATAGAAATAAAGGCTAAACGTATCACGCGCCGAATGCAATAATCAAGCGGGCAAAACCGACAAAATCATTTGAAAGCATTGACATTTTCCGTTTAACAGGGATATATTTCAACTTTGAAACCGTTTTCGATTTTGCAAATCCTGAAGACTATTTATTAAAAAGACAAAATGTCAATAACTCTTGGCGAAAAACTGCGGCAAGCGCGTGAGGCGCATGGTCTTTCCATAAGCCAAGTTGCTGAACAGACACGCATTTCTGCGCTTTATCTCAGTTGTATAGAAAATGATGATTTCCGAATTTTGCCGGGCGGAATTTTTAATAAAGGCTTTGTCAAATCTTTTGCCAAAGCAGTCGGAATGGATGAACAAGAGGCTTTGCACGATTACGCACAGTTAATCATCAATCAGGGTAGTCACATTGACGACGACCCGAAAACTTATCGCCCGCAAGTTTTAACCGATGACCGAAGTTCTTCTTCGACGTTTCCAACTATAATTTTCGCCGCCGTCATTTTAGGTTTTATGACAGTGGGAATTTTGATGGGTGTTAGATATATTCAACAAGCCCCATCGGCGGTGAATACTGCAAGCAGTTCAAACACGAGCGAAAATTCGACATCCAATCTTAACTTGGCAAATGTGAATACCTCAATCCAATCCGCGCCATCAGTGAGCAATTTCACAGTCGAATTTAAGGCGTTGAAGTCGTCGGTTTCGCTCGTTTCTATTTCCGACGGCGAAAAATCAAATGTTTTGATTAAGCCTGATAAACCGAGCGTCTTTCAGCCGAAAGAAAGTTTGCGGTTAAAGTATTCAAAATCCCAAAGCAGAAATGTGCAAATGACTATCAACGGTAAGCCAATCGCTTTGCCGTCCGAGAGTGTGAAGAACCGCGACGCGATTGAATTTGAAATAAAACAGGGGGAATTTCAAAGCATTTTGGAAAGCGGGCGACTCGGCGATAATAATTTGATAAAGACGACAAAATAAAAGTTTTATGCGGCTTTTTTACAAGTTAAAATTTATATTCGATAATAAAAGTTAAATCGCGCCCGCCGGAAAAGTGCGGGCTTTTATGTTTATAAAATAATTTTTGATTTTTAACTTTTGAAACCATATATCAAAGTTTGAGGTCGAAGTTTAAAATTTTAGTTATGCAATTTGAAGAAATAAAAGAAGGCTTAACCTTTGACGACGTTCTGCTCGTTCCAGCTTACTCGGAAATTCTACCGGGCGATACTGATACATCCACGCAATTTTCTCGTCGTATTCGTCTAAACATTCCGCTTTGCTCAAGTGCGATGGACACGGTAACGGAAGCTGGATTGGCAATTGCCATCGCCCAGCAAGGCGGAATCGGAGTCATTCACAAAAATTTTTCAATCGAGCAACAGGCGGAAGAAGTTGATAAGGTAAAACGGTCGGAATCGGGAATGATTGTTGACCCGGTAACGATTCGAGATAATGCGCTCGTCAGCGAAGCGTTGAAAGTAATGGAACGCTTCAAAATCAGCGGCGTTCCCGTTGTGGACGCAAGCGGTCTGCTCGTCGGAATAATTACCAACCGCGATTTGCGATTTGAAAATCGATTTGAAATTCCCGTCTCTCAGGTAATGACCAAACAGCCGCTCGTTACCGTTCCAATCGGCACGACGCTCGACGAAGCAAAAATCAAACTGCAGAAACACCGCATCGAAAAACTGCTCGTCGTGGATGATAACGGACTTCTGAAGGGTTTGATAACCGTCAAAGATATTCAAAAAGCGATTCGTTATCCGAACGCGGCGAAAGATGAATTGGGCAGATTGCGCGTCGCGGCAGCAATCGGCGCAACCGGCGATTTTTTGGAACGCGCCCAAGAGTTAATCAATTGCCGCGCCGACGCAATCGTCGTTGATACAGCACACGGACATTCTTCGCGCGTTATCGAAGCCGTCAAAAAAATCAAACGAAAATTTTCCGACATCGAAATCATTGCGGGAAATGTTGCAACGGCAGAGGCGACGCGAAGTTTGATTGACGCGGGCGTTGATGCGGTTAAAACAGGAATTGGTCCGGGAAGCATCTGCCTCAATTCAGAGGCTTTAGTGTTAATGCACGACAATAGTATCAAACGAATCTGCGATGTCCAACTCAGCGAAAAGGTAATCACACATCTTGGACGGGCAAGGCGGGTTACAAAAACTTACCGGCGCAAATATCAAGGCGAAATGGTCGAGATAAATGCCGCCGGATGTCCCGATAAAGTTATGGCGACACCCAACCACGAGTTTCTGGCGGTAACTTTTGATGTCTCCGACAAAATCAGAAGCAAAAGCGGAGCAAAATACTTTTTTTCAAAACCGAAATATAACAAAGGTATTCGTTGGGTTCGCGCCGATGAGTTGCAAGCGCAGGATGTTCTGGTGATTCCGAAACAAAAGTATGAAACTGAAATCTGCTTTTTTGATTTGCTCGATACCGTTCCGCATTACAACTTCGATGACACCTCGATTTGGGGCAATAAAATCGGATTCAATCCTAATGTCGAAAGCTACGGAAAGTTATCTCAAAAGTTTGAGACGACAACCCGGCGAATCGAAAGCATCGTTAGAGGAAAACGCCAAACGGCAGATTCTCTGTCAATTTCGGTCAATGAATATCTCAATAAAATAAATTATCAGCGCATTTTACAACCGCAAAAACTAAATCGCTTTATTTTCTTGGATGAAAATCTAATGCGTCTTATCGGCTACTTCACCGCCGAAGGTTACATTGTCGGCAATAAAAACAATCGTCAATTGCGTTTTGCCTTTAACGAAAATGAAATTGAGTTTATCGAAGACGTAAAACATTTAGTCAGCAAAATTTTCGGCTATGACAAAGCTGCCGTTCGCCAAACTCCGCGTCACGCCGTCGAGGTAATGATTCACAATCACGCGATTGCCAAGTTTTTTGAATGGCTTTTGCCGAAAGGCGCAATCAATAAAAGTCTGCCTGATTTTATGCTGAATCAATCGCCGGAAAATTTACGACAATTTTTAATCGGCGCATTACGCGGCGACGGCTGTTTGACAGACGCGCGACGCATCGGTTACAAAACGGCTTCGCCGCACCTCGCCCATCAGATTGCCGAAGTCTTTATGCGACTGGGGTTTCTGGCTTCGATACAAAGTTACGAACCAAAATATGAAAATCATTCGACGAGTTATTATGTGAGAATCGGCGGCGGACAGGCTAAACGGTTTGCCGAAGATTTTCCCGAACTTAATTTGAAACTCCTTTCTAATATCGTAACTAAACAAGACGTTTTTTCAGATGATGATTATTTCTACGTTGCAATTCGCTCAGTTGAAACTCTAAAAAATCAGGAACTCGAAGTTTTCAATATCGAAGTCGAAGAAGATCACACCTACATTGTTAACCGCGTTGCCGTTCATAATTGCACTACTCGCGTCGTCACCGGCGCAGGCGTTCCGCAGATTACGGCGATAATCGAATGCGTCAATGCGGCAAAAGATTCGGGCGTTCCGATTATCGCCGACGGCGGCGTGAAATTTTCGGGCGACGTGGCAAAGGCAATTGCGGCGGGCGCGGATTCCGTGATGATTGGCTCTTTATTTGCCGGAACTGAAGAAGCACCGGGCGAGACGATTCTTTTTCAAGGTCGAACGTTTAAAACTTATCGCGGAATGGGTTCAATCGGCGCGATGAAACAAGGCTCTTCAGACAGATACGCGCAGGAAGGAACCGTTTCCGATTCAAAATACGTTCCTGAAGGCATCGAAGGTCGCGTCGCTTATAAAGGAACTTTGGCGGAAATGGTCACGCAGCTGGTCGGCGGTCTGCGTTCGGGAATGGGTTATACGGGTTGCAAATCAATCAAAGAATTACAAACAAACGCCAGGTTCATTCGGATAACTTCGGCAGGTCTCAGAGAATCGCACGTTCACAACGTTATCATCACGAAAGAAGCGCCGAATTATCGTTTGGAATCTTAGAAACTTTTGAAAGTTCGCGGATTTCTTCATTTGTCGTCGAAGATGACCGACAATATAGCATAGGTTTTGCAAGCAATTTAAACATAATTTAATAATTCCGTCTAAAAATTTAGGCGGAATTTTTTATTTAGCCACGAAGATAGCTTAATCATCAATTAAAATCAAACTCTTTATTGACTTTCGACTAAAAAAGCCTTATAAAAAATTCGGTCTAAGAAAACGGCGTTGTTGCACAAATAGGTTGCGGAAACGGTAGATGGTAGAATTTTTCTGCGATGAAAAAGAAGACCAAATATCGAATCCGCAACTGGAGCGATTATAACCGAAGTTTAGTCAATCGAGGAAGTCTGACGTTCTGGATTTCCGAAGAGTTACTTGCC
>MWVV01000094.1_pt1 | contig 31416 bp, 20 predicted proteins | sample 1047281 | NCBI WGS metagenome assembly MWVV01 (sample SAMN06349986, study PRJNA376086) | soil metagenome | isolation source: PT-2 sample Antarctic (ecotone) soil | place: Antarctica | collected 2015-01-13 | reverse complement strand
TCGATGAAAACAATGTACTGGTCGTTTTCCTTGAGCTCGCGCATAATTTGTTTAAGGCGTTCTTCAAACTGTCCGCGATATTTTGTTCCCGCGACAATCAAAGATAAATCGAGCGACAAAATCCGTTTGTTTTCGAGAAACGAAGGAACTCGCCGTTCGACAATCTTTTGTGCCAAACCTTCGATAATTGCCGTTTTGCCGACACCCGATTCACCGATTAAAACCGGATTGTTTTTTGTCCGGCGGCATAGAATTTCAACGACTCTTTCGATTTCCGCTTCGCGTCCGATGAGCGGGTCAAGTTTGCCGGCGGCGGCGGCGGCGGTCAAATCTCTGGTGAATTCCTGAAGATGCGGAGTGTCTGATTTTTCTTTGCCTGCGGCGTGGAAATTTGGAGAGCCGTTCTGCCGGGCAATCTCTTCGCGTACTCGCTGAATTTGGAGTCCGTAAAGAGAAAGAATTTCTGCCGCCGTCGAGCGTGTTTCACGAACTAGTCCGAGAAGTAAGTGTTCAGGTTCGATATGGCGATTTTTCAGTTGAATGCTTTCATCACTGGCAAAAGCCAGAATGCGCCTGGTTTCCGGCGCCAGATCAAGTTCGGCAGATTGCGAAATGCGTTCGCGCAGAACAATTCTTTCTTCAATCTCGCGGCGAACGATTTCAACTGTTAAATTATTACGAAAACTGAAGAATTTAGCGAAGATGTTTTTATCCTCGCGCATTAAACCGAGAAGAATGTGTTCCGGCGCGATTACCTGAGAACCGTACTGCAATGCTTCGTAACGGGCAAAAAATATCACCTGCCGCGCCTTCTTTGTATAGCGTTCAAACATAAATTAATTGCTGTTACCTTTCGTAGCTTAGACTGTTGACAAATAAAGTCTGAACTTAAATACCGAAATTTTCAAGGCTAAATTTTTCAATCTTGCCTAAATGGTAGTAACAAAGCACATAGTAATCGAAAAGAATTTAATTAAAATAGAAGACGGTTAAACATAGATTCGTGGAGATTGACACAAATTATTACAGATAAAATCAACGTCCAAAGTGTTCCTTTTTGAGCAAATATGGAGCCTGTTTTTATTGCCTTCTCAGATTTTCTAAAGGTTTTACCCGGCTTGCTCTCAAAGCCGGATAAGCCGCCGCCGCCAGACACAAAACATAGGTAATCGAAATAATTAACAAAACATTAGTCGTATCCGGGTGAAATGGAATGTAGTTAAGTGAATAAACTTCTGCCGAAAGGCTTATAATTTTAAAGTAATTGCCCAGGAAACATCCGAGAAGACCTAAAATAACACCGAAAAATGTTCCCGAAAACCCGAGGAACAAGCCTTCAAGCAAAAAAATCAGAATCAGACTTCGTGTTTTCACGCCGCATGTTCTGAGAATCGCAATGTCGAATTTTCGTTCATTGACGAGCAAGGCAAGCGTCGTTGTGATATTCAGGGCGGCGATAAAAATTATCAGCGCAAAGATTGCCAGCCCAACCCGCTTTTCTAAACTGAGCGCGGCAAAAAGCGGCTGATTTGCTTCCTGCCAGTCAAGCACTTTAGAACCTTTGCCTAATTTTGCTCGGATTTTATCGGCGATTTTGTCAGCGTCAAAAATGTTTTTGACGGAAACGCTCAAAATTGTCGGCGAAAAAGTTTGATCTTCGTGAAGCGCGGCAAAATTTTCAGGCGAAATATTAATCCAGCTTGAATCATATTCAAATAAACCGGTGCGAAAAATTTCTTTGACAAAAACCCGCGCGCGTTTCGGCTCAAATTGATTTGCAAACGTAATAATCTCCGCTTCGTCGCCCGATTTCAAACCAATCTTTTCGGCAAGTTCCGCACCGAGCGCGACTTCGGTGGTCGGTGGTCGGTGGTCGGTGGTCGGTTGTTTATTGCTTGCTGCATTTTCACTTTGTACTTTGGACTTTGGACTTTCGGCTTTGGGCTTTGGATTTTGGACAACGCGCAGAATCGCATAATTTGTCGCTTCTGTGCCAACAATTAGCGCGTTTTCGAAAGTGGTCGCTGAAATCTCTTCAATATCTTCCACGTCTTCCAAATCTTTTTTGATTTGCTGCCAATTGTTTATTTCCATTCCGTCTTTGATAAAGATAGAAACGTGCGGCGTGTTTGCTAAAATCTTATCCTGCATTTCGTCGGCAAAACCGCGGGCGAGCGCTTGCGCTAAAATCAAACTTGCGACACCCGCCGCAATTCCGGCGACGGCTACCAAAGAAGTAAAACGCGCTAAACTCTTTCGCCGCCCCCGAAAATACGTCCAGGCAAGTTTTAGTTCAAAAGACATTTTTTAATGGTAAATGGTAAACGGTAAATGGTAAATGACGGAGGTTTCGGCTAAAATTAACATTTGAAAAGAAGTTAGATCAATTGCAACCCGAAAATCGAAAATCCAAAATCGAACTGATGCCGCTAAACACTATCGAAGAAGCCGCTCGTGATATTCAAGCAGGCAAAATGATAATCATTGTTGACGACGAAGACCGCGAAAACGAAGGCGACCTCGTGTGTGCAGCGGAGAAAGTCACGCCCGAGATTATCAATTTTATGGCAGTTCACGGACGCGGACTCATTTGTCTGCCGCTCACCGAAGAGCGTTGCGATGAACTCCATCTGCCCCCGCAAACTGCGGAAAATACTTCGAGTATGGGAACGGCTTTTACGATTTCGATCGAAGCAAAAGACGGCGTGACCACCGGAATTTCCGCCGCCGACCGCGCCAGAACAATTTTGACTGCTGTCGATCCCGATTCAAAACCGTGGGATTTAGCGCGTCCCGGACACGTCTTTCCGCTTCGCGCCAAACGCGGCGGCGTGCTTGTGCGAATCGGGCAGACCGAAGCGAGCGTGGACGTTGCAAGAATCGCCGGACTCAATCCGTCAGCGGTTATCTGCGAAATAATGAACGATGACGGAACGATGGCGCGACTTCCCGAGCTCGAAATTTTTGCTGAAAAACACGATTTGAAAATCATTTCCGTCGCCGACCTTGTGCGTTACCGAATTCAGAAGGAAACGCTCGTGCGGCGCGTAGTTGAAACGGATTTGCCGACGGATTTCGGAACGTTCCGCGCTATCATTTATGAAAACGTGATGAACGGTGAAACGCACGTGGCGTTGACGCTCGGCGATTTTTCGCAGACAACCGAAACGGTTTCGGTGCGCGTCCAAACCGAGAACATAACTTTTGCGATGTTCGGCTCGAAACTCGGCGAAGCCTCCCAAGCAATAAACTCTTCGCTAAAAAAGATTTCAAAAGCTAAAAAAGGCGTTATACTGTATTTGCGGCAGCGAGAACACAATCTCGATTTAATCCATCAGTTGCAGACCTACGCCGTAATGCAGGAAAAAAATCTTGACTTTCAAACGGCGCGCAAACAAACTGGTTACGGCAGTTTCCGCGATTACGGTATCGGGGCGCAAATCTTAAATGATTTGGGCGTCAAAAAAATTAGCCTGCTGACGAATCATCCGCCAAAAGTTAATGCAATCGAAGCTTTTGGGTTAGAGATTGTTGAAACCGTGGCGCTGTAAAATACAGTGATAAATTTATAAAAATATTAAATTACCGTAAGAACAAACGACGCTTTATAAGATGTCCGAAGAAAACAATCAACAAAACGAGGAAACTCAAGCCGCGCAGTCGGAAGCAAATCTCGCCGCGCTGGAAACGCCTGCGGAAACAGAGCGCCGACATTTTTTTACGCGCCGCAACGCCGGGATCGGTTTTGGCGCGATTGCGCTGCTGGCTGTGCTGCTCGCGGTAACGATTGTTGTTATTTATCGCTACGGTGTTTTCGATAATTACGTTAAAAAACAATTTGTCACAAAGATGGCGGATATCGGTGTAGTCTTCGATGCCGATGTTTTTCGCGTGACGGTCGCGCCTCTGAAATTAGAACTGAAGAACGCCACTTTTAATGACAAACTGACGGGCGAAAAACTGTTTTTCGTCAGCGACGCGCAGCTCGGCTTAACCGTTCAAGACCTTTATTCCTGGCAATTCAGGCGCGACATAACGATTGACACAACCGACATTAACGGCGCCGAAGCGTGGGTAAAATTTGACGAAAACGGTAACTCGAACTTCTCCAATTTGAATTTAGTGGTCGAAGAAGGTAGAGTAAATTTTCTTTATTCTTCCACAAAATTTTCGCTCAAAAACGGCTTGATTCATTTTGGCGACGTGCAGAGAAAAATAAATGCCGACGCAAAAAATGTTCTGTTTTTTCTCGAACCTGTAAATCCGCTCGTGCCGGACGAAGAAAAGCGTTACAAGTTTGATATTACTTCAACCGATTCAAACGTTGTTTACGATGAAAGTACGATTGAGCCGATTGACATTCGCGCTTCGGGCATTGCCGACGGAAACGGCGCTGAAATCACCAATCTAAAACTTACCTCGCCAATCGGCGAATCAACCTTAAACGGTACAATCACCGATTGGGAAAAACTTAAATACGACTTAAATATCGAGTCGACCATTGATTTAACGCAGACTTCAACCATTCTGCCTTTGGGGACATCAATTCGCGGTATCGGCAACTTTAACGGAACGGTAACGGGCGAAGGCGAAAATTATTTACTGAAAGGCGAAATCCAATCGGATGCGCTCGCCGCCGACAACATTCGACTTAAAGGTTTGAAAATTGATGCAACCGTTTCGGGCGAAAATTCGATGTATGAAGCAAACGGCAAAGCGATTGCCGAAATGCTGACGTTTGAAGATTTTCGCATTGACGCGCTGCAGCTGATCGGCAACGTGCGCGGCACCGGCTCGGATTTCAGGTGGGTCGGCGAATTACAGGCGGCGGCGGCGAAAACGCCTCTCGGAACAATCGCCGGACTGTATATTTCCGACGCGGTTGCCGAATATGAAGATAATCGCTTGGGCGCAAATTTAGGTAATGTGCGAGCACGAAATTTCATGTCGCCCGACGGTGACGTTCAAAATTTGCAGGCAAGCAATGTAAAAATCACAAACGCCGGCGGCACAACTAATGTTGCGCTTCCGGGTGTCCGTGCCGGCATTGTCAGCCTTGAAGACGCAACCTTAAAAGGCGTCGATGCCGGCGACATCAAAATTACGAACCGCGGCGACCAAACCGATATCAACGCCGGTAGTTTGCGCGCAGCCTCCGTCGAAACCGAAGACGCGAAACTAAGAGGCGTTCGAGCAAGCAATCTAAAGGTTAGAAACTCGGCTAATCGAACTGACGTTAATGCGGGAAATTTGCGCGCCGCAAGCGTGGAGACAAAAGACGCGCGCCTTCGAAACCTCAACGCTGACGGCGTAACTCTCCGGCAGCAGAACGGCTCAACAAATGCTACCGCCAGAAACCTGCGGGCAGACGGTCTTGACGCGGCGGGAGCAAAAATCGGTAATTTGACGGCATCAAATGTCAATGCCCAAATTGTCGGCGATGAAACGCTGGTTTATTCGGATAATTTGAAGGTGGCAAAAGTCGAGACCGACGCGGCAATTTTAGGCAGCGTCAATGTTGCGGGCGTGCGAATGTCGATTCGGCAAGGCAGAATCGAAGGAAGCTCGGGCAACATTGACGCGGGAAATATTGCGCTGACAAAATCCGCCGTGCCCGATGGCGGAAACCTTCAAAACGTTAAATTATTTAAGCCTGTTTTTGTGCTGGAGCCTTCGGGACGATACCGTGCCAGCGCGGATATGAGTTTAGGCGGCGGCGTGCTTGGAAGTGTCAAACTCGGCGCGGCGCGCGCGTCTGTCATAGCGGAAAACAATCAGGTCGCGCTCAATAATCTGACAGCGGACGTGATGGACGGCAGTATAAACGGTAATGCCGTGATTGCTTTGAATAATCGCAATCGTTCGCGGGTTAATGCCGAATTTGCCAATCTCGATTTGGGAAAACTACTTGCTCTGCAAGGCGGACGGGTTGTGCCGATTGAAGGCAAAACAACCGGCAACGTCAATTTAAGTTTCGCCGGAACAAACTTCAAAACGGCAAGCGGAACGCTGACCGCCGATTTTGCGGCAAACGCCGGAACAACCGAGCGCGGACTCGTTCCGGTCAACGGTAAACTCGGACTGACGGCAACCAATGGACTTTTTGATGTCGATTACGCCAATCTAAATACGGAAAAAACTCAGTTTAACGCCACCGGAAGATTTGATTTAAGCGGAAACGATTCCAATTTAAACGTTGTGCTCAATTCATCCGACGCGGGCGAAATTGAGCGCATAATAAGAGTTTTAAACGTCTCGCCCGAACTCCTCGCCCAGATTGATTCTTATAAAGCAGAGTTTGCCGGAAACTTAATTTTTACGGGGAATTTGACGGGAAGTCTGGAAAACCCGACGCTCGAAGGTCGCGCTGCGGTTGATTCGCTCATCCTGCGTAACCGCAATTTAGGCTCTTTGGCGACAAACGTTTCCGTTTCACCCGATGGCATCGAATTGCGCAACGGAAAACTGCAGGAAGCCGGCGGCGGAAATCTAGCATTCGACGTCAACATTCCAAATGCAGGCACGGACAACATTTCCGTCAATGCAACCTTAAACAACGTCAACACAGGCAATTTATTAGCCGCATTACCGATAGATTTCTTGCCCGAACAGTTGCAGGATTTTCAAGCAGAAACTTCCGGCACGATAAATATAAGTGGTTTCCCGAATCAAATGCAGGGTGAAGCGAACATTACATCAGGCAAAGGTACAGTTAACGGACAGCCGTTTGACGGCTTTAATGCGAAGGCGGTTTTTCAAGGAAACCTGGTTAATCTTGAAAATTTCGAAGCGCGTTTCGGCGAAGGTTTTCTTCGCGCAAACGGAACTTATCAAACCGACTCGACCGCTTTTGACTTTGATGTTCAGGGCAAAAATATCCAACTTACCCGCGTTGCTCCGTTTCTTCCGAAAGGAACAGACGTTTCAAGTATCAACGGCACGTTTGATTTGCAGGCGAAAGCAACCGGAACCGGTTCTGATTCCAAAACTTATAACATTAATTTTAACGGTATCGGGCGCGAAGTCGTTGTCAATGAAAACCGTCTCGGCGAAGTAACATTTGTCGGTAAAACGGAAAATCAACAGCTCAATGCAAACCTGACAATCAACTTCCAAGGACAAGCGCAGGTTGTGAGCGCCAATGTTAATTTCGCCGATGAAAAATTACCTTTCCGGGCGCAAACAACATTTAATCAAACCGAGCTCGCGCCGTTTATCGCGCTGGTCCGCGCGCCGGATGGAGTTAATATTTCAGGACAGGCGACCGGCACGGTAGTTCTGGAAGGTAATCTTTACGGAGTTGACCCGAGTGGAAACCGCGGATTTACGACGGATAATTTGCGCGGCGCGGCTGAGTTCAGCCAACTTGCCTTGCAGATTGATGAAACTCCCCTTATTGCTTCCGAGCCGGTTTCAGTAGCTTTTAATACGAAGGAAGTTGTCATCAACAGCGCCAGGTTTTCCGGCGGCGGTTCGAACATAGTTGTCAGCGGAACGACGGCTCTCACGGACGAAGGCGTTAACAATTTAACGGTTGACGGTAAGATAAATCTTCGTATTCTCAATGCGCTTTCAAAAAATACATTTTTCTCCGGTATTACCGATGTTTCGATTCGTTACACGGGAGTTGGTAAAGCTGCCAGATTAAACGGCTCGGCTGAACTTCAAAACGCTTCAGTCGCTACATTCGTCGGCACTGAACGCCTGTCTTTTGACCGCATCAAGGGTCGTGTTCGGTTTACTTCAAACCAAGCGCAGATTGACGAATTGACCGGATTTTTGGGCGGCGGACGAATTACGGCTTCCGGCGGAGCGTCGCTTGCCGGTCTAGAACTGCAAGGTTTTCGGCTTGACGTGCGCGGAAATAATTTTACAGCGCCTCTGCCGCCTGACTTTATTACGACGGGTGATGCTGAAATTGAAATTAGCGGCGTTCGCAAAAATGGCGAAATGAACACGCTGATTGCCGGAACTATTGTTGCCAAACGCAGCGTCTATAACAGAGATATTGATTTAGCCGATTTTATCAACGGACGGCGCGGCGGCGGTTCGCTTGCGGACAGCTCCGGTTCTTCTTCGACAGCATCGTTTTTGGGGGTTCCAAAACTGGACATTCGCATTGAAGGACGCGACGCGCTGGTTGTTCGCAATAATTTAGCCGATTTAACCGCTTCGGCAAGTTTGCGCGTGACGGGCGATGTCGAGTTTCCGCAAATTTCCGGCAGAGTAACCGCCAACAGCGGAACGATTTTCTTCCGCAAAGACCGCTACGAAGTGCAGCGCGGCGTGCTGGAATTTCCGCCGAACACAAACATCGAGCCGTTTATAAACTTGCAGGCGGAAACGGAAATTAACGGTTATCAAGTTATTGTTAGCCTCGTCGGTGAACTGACCAATACCGAGTCTCTAAACGCCACTGTTCGCTCAAGTCCGGCGCTGCCGCAAGCCGATGTCATTTCTCTGATTACCACCGGAAATCTGGCAAATACCGATACGGGCATTCCGACGCTTGCTCAATCAGGCATTAACACGGCGGCGGAAATTTTGACGGACGAACTGATCAATAATCCTCTAAGCAAAGCGACCGATAAATTGTTCGGACTCAACCGATTCGAGATTGACCCGATTGTTTCCGGTCAGAGGCTTAACCCTTCCGCGCGTCTAACCGTCGGCAGACAAATAAACCGAAACCTTTTGGTAACGTATTCAACAAATCTTTCGGAAGACCAAAATCAAGTTTTAGCGCTCGAATATCGCGTCTCGAATCGGCTTTCGTTTGTCGCCCAATACGAGCAGCGTTCGCTGAGCAACGTCACGCGAAACAGTAATAATTTTAATTTTGAAATTCGTTTGAGAAAAAGATTCTAAAGGAAATTTAATCGGTCGGGACGCGCTATGGCGCAGAGTTTAATGGAAATTTCAGATTTGAAAAAATTATATTTATCAAAAAAGGCTTCGCGCTTTTATCGATATTTTTTCCGGTTTTTTGCGTCTTTTTCTTTTCTGCCTCCGGTTGGTTTATCCCTCTTTATTCTTTTTTCAGTTCTTACTGTTTTTCCGCAGAGTAAATATGAAAATCGCCAAATTTCCGACGTTTTTATTAGATTTACAGGTAGTAATCAGGACATTACGACAACCGGAAAATTCGATATAAAAGACGTTTCGTCCGCCGAGCAATTTCGCTCAATTATCAGAGGCAAACTTGGTCAAACATATTCCGCCGTCAATCTGCGCGATGCTTTGCAGGCGCTCTACGATTCGGAAAATGTTATCTACGCGGAGATTGAAAGGATTGATGACGGACCAACGAGTGTTGATTTACGTTTTACGATAAAACGCAAATCAAGGGCGGAAAAAGTTGTTATCAATATTGGCAACACGGTCGGCGATGAAATTACCGAACAGCAGCTTCTGTTACGAGTAAATCTCCTTAACCCGGGAGCCGCCATCACCCAACAGACGCTCAAGAACAATGCCGATTTAATTTTGGAATATTTACGCGAACGAGGATTTTATGATGCAGAAGTTACCTCCACGCAGCAGCCTGAAAACAGCACAGAAGTAACGGTTATATTTGACGTTAAACCGGGCGCGCAGGCGAAAATCGAAAGCTTCAAAGTTAATATTACGGGATTTGACGCAACTAAAGTTTATAAAGATTTAGAACTGAAGCCGGGGGAATTTTATTCCCGTCGAAAATTAACGGAGGATTTAGCCGAAATCCGCAAAGCCCTGCGCGAAGAGAAATTCCTCGCACCCGAACTTGAAGAGGAGAAGGTGATTTATGACAGCGAAAAAAACACGATTAATATTGAACTGAATGGCAAGGTCGGAGCGGTCGTCAATGTCAGTGTCGAAGCAGGCGACAAAAAGCTCGGCGAAAAAACGCAAACTAAACTCCTAAGTATCAAACGCGAAGGAACGCTTGATTACGCGGCAATTATTGAAGGCTCCAGGCGTCTGCGAAATTTTTATCAGGAACGAGGTTATTTCTTTGCTGAAGTAACCGCCATTTGTTCGGTCAATCCGGAATTCGCCGAAGAGGAAGCCAGCGTGACGACAAATGAAACCGACGTTTTATGTTCGGCTTTGAGCGGCGCCGGTGCCGAAGGAGGCTTGTCTGACCGCGTAGTTGAAGTCAAATATAAGGCAAACCTTAATCGTCAGCTGCGACTTGTCGATATTCGTTTAAGAGGAACGGATAAAATAACGATTGCCGATATTCAAAGCGTCTTGAAATCGCAGGAAAAAAGTTTACTCGGCGTTATTCCCTATTTCGGCTATGGTCGCGGCTACACGAGCACCGAAATTTTGGAATCAGATCGCTTAACCGTATTGTCGCTGATGCGCGAACTTGGCTATCGCCGCGCTGAAGTTTCGGTTGAGCAGGGCGTGACGCCAAACGGTGAGGATTTAATTATCACGTTTGTCGTCGAAGAAGGTATTCCGACAGCCATCGCTGATGTTGACATCGAAGGCAACACAACGTATTCCGATGACGCTCTCAAGGCAAAACTGCCGAGTCTGGTCGGCAAAAACTTTTCAAGGGCGCGGGCGCGCAACGGCGTAAAAGAAATTTCCCAATTTTATTCGCAGGAAGGCTACTACGATGCGAAGGTAAGTTATTCGATTGTTGAATTGCCGGAAGAAGAAGGTGCGACGCAAGATACAGTCAAAGTCGTTTATAACGTTGAAAACGAAGGCAAGAAGGTTTTCATTAATCGTATTTTGATCAACGGCAATGAGCTAACCGAGCGCGATGCAGTTTTGAAAGCGATAAACTTAAGAAGCGGAGATGTTCTACGCGCCGTCGATATTTTTACCAGCGAACAAAATCTTTACTCCACCGACGCTTTCAGTCTGGTTGAAATCAAACCCCAACCGGCAGGCGAAACGGCGGACGGAGCGGGGCGTCTCTCCGACATTATTATTAATGTCTCGGAACAAAAACCGCGCCTTATTACCTATGGCGGCGGTTTTTCAACCGACATCGGAGCCAACGGATTTTTTGATATTCGGCACTTTAATTTGTTCGGCAAATTGCAGCAGGGCGGCGCGCGTGTCCGTGCCAGTCGTCTGCAGCAGAATGTTCAAATAGATTACATCAATCCGCGATTCTTAAATGACGGAAAAACCGAGGGCGGCGCAATTAGATATTCGCCGCTGACCTTCACCGCCCAATATCAGCGTGATTCAACCGTCACGCGCTTTTTCCGCTCGACATTTGATAAAGGCACTTTCGGTATTGTGCAGCGTGTTGACGTGGAAGGCAATCCGATCGATGAATTCGGCGCGGAAACCAGCGACCCGACTATCAACCGCCTGACGCTTTCCGCCGAAACAAGCCGCACCATCAGCCGAAGTAACAGAAGTATTTTGTTCGTCCGCTATAAATTTGAAGACGTGCGCCTGTTTAATATCGAAAGCCTTCTGATAAAAGAACTTCTACGCCCTGATTCCCGGATTCGCACTTCGGGCTTGGGCGCCAACTTCGTTTTTGATACGCGGGAAAATTGTTCGGTGAGATACACGATTCTTGATATAATTTCCAAAGGCGATCCGGGCGATCCCTGCCGTTACAGTCCGAATGACCCGACGCACGGCAGTTATTTAACGGCGGATTATAATTTTTCGCTGCCCGCACTCGGCGCAAATATCGGTTTTCAAAAATTTCAAGGTTCATACAACACCTTTTACACTTTTCCGAGATTGAAAAACATGACGCTTGCCGGACGCGCCATTCTCGGTTTGGCAAAAGTCTTTTCAAGAAACCAGGATTTTTCGTCGCAGTTTCCTGACCTTGAAGACATATTGCCGATTAGCGAAAGATTTTTCGCTGGTGGTTCAACGACGCTGCGCGGATTTGATTTTGAACAAGCCGGACCGCGTGTGGTTGTTGTGCCGCAAGGTATCTTTCGGAATCAAAAAGGTGAGATCGTTCCGATAAGTCCTTTCTCGGTTCCGTTTGGCGGCAATGCACTGGCAATCGTTAATGTCGAAGCCCGCATCCCTCTAACGGATTCAATCCGCGTCGTGCCGTTTTATGACGGCGGCAACGTTTTTCGCCGCGTCGGAGATATTTTTAAGAAGTCAGATGATGTGACCAACGATGTTTTTCGGCAGAATCTGCGCTCGGTCTGGTCGAATACGGTTGGACTTGGATTACGATTAAAAACGCCGATTGGCGGTGAATTTGCAGTCGATTACGGTTATCTGCTTAATCCACCGAGATTTTTGATTCCGCAGCCCGACGGCACAAACAATACGTTTCAGGTGCGGCAGGGACAGTTCCACTTCCGCTTTGCCCAGGCTTTTTAATAACAGCTGAAATGTTAGCAATAAATGATTAGTAAAGAACTCAGAGAGTTATGCTTTATGATTTTTTACTCACCACTTACCGTTTACCACTTACCACTAATTTACGGCGGGCTTGAACTTGTAAATTCGGGCGGCGTGAGGAAACCTCGATAACGCGGACTTCCCCTACCGTTGATTCGGATAAGGCACGCTTCGGCGCATAAGTTACGACATAGCTTGAATCAATTATACGAGCAATCAGAGTTGGTTTGTCGAGCATTTCCTCTTTTGATTCGGGTAAGGTAAATTCGCCGTTCGTATCTTTGGAAAGCGTCGCCAGATATTTTTCGCCGTTGATTAATTCTTGTTTTCTTTCGCGCATTTTTCTTAAAAATGCGCGGTCAGTGTTGATTGTCAAAATATTTGCCGTGATAGCTGTATCGCGGACTCCGTTCGGCATCTGTGCGGCAACTTCCGCAGGCATTGCTTTCGGCGCCGGCGAAGCAGCTATTCCTTTAGTGCGCGGTTCGATGTCAGCGCGTTCAAGCTGCGTGTAGCTAATAACGTGGATGTTAACGTCGGTCGCCAACAGATTTTGCATCGCCGCATCTCTCTGAGTTTTATTATTGAAAGTGTCAGTGCCGTCAGTAATGAGAACGAGATGCCGATTGTCGAGCGCGCTTTTCTGCAAAAATTTAGTTGCGGTTTCAAGCGCATTAAAAAATACGGAACGCTTGCCGAAATTTGCTTTGGTTTTTAGTATTTTTAGCGCCTCAGTTTTATCAGTTGTCCATTCGGCAATAATTTCGACTTTATCGTGATATTGCATAATTGCTACCGAATCTTCCGGTTGAAGCGCGGCGATTAAATTTCCCGCCGTTTTCTTTGTGTGGTCAAAACTTTTTGCTTGCCGCATCTCGCCGCCGGTATCCATGACAATTAAAACATTCGCAGGTGTCCGCCGGATACTGTCCGCCTGATGAAGTCGCCCGTCCTCCATAATTACCAAATCTTCTTTTTTGACGCCCGCGACAAACTTGCCGTTTCGGTCAACAGCGGAAACATTAAGCTTAATTTCTTCGGTAAATATTTTTTCGGTGTCGTCCGTCTGGATTGGCGTCGGAGTCGGCGACTGCCCCTTGACACCAACAAAAGCAACCGTAAGAAAAACGATGAGCAATAAAATTCTGGTTGACGAGCAAAGCATAAAAACTCCTTTTATATCAACTAATTCGAGAGTTTGATGCGCAGGCAAGCGTCAAAGTTGTAGTCCCGGCGATAGTGGTAAACGGTAAACGATAACAGTGGAAAACGGTAAGTGGTAAGTGAAATACAAAAACTTTTCACTTACCACTTACCGTTTTCCACTTATCACTAATTGAGTCTTACTCGATTTCCAGGCGAGTCCGCGCTTCCCAGAATTCGGGATAAAATCGCTTTGAAAGCGTTGTCTGCAAATAGCCGACGCCTTCGGAACCGCCCGTTCCCATTTTGCCGCCGACGGTGCGCTCGACCATTTTGATATGATGAAAACGCCAGTGCGCGACGAGTTCGTCGTGTTCGATTAACGCTTCCTGAAGCGCAAACTCCTCGCTGTATTGTTCGATGTCGCGGATAATTTTGACAACTGTTTCGACACGGGTTTCATAAGTTTCGACGGCAAAACCTCGCTCTCGCAGAAAATTAAAATAAGCATCGTGCAAAGTTTCCGCGCCGAATCTTTCATTAAGCCGTTCAATCGCAAACTCCTCGTCAAAAAAACGCATCAATTTTTCATCTTTTAAGCCTGAAAGAAATTCGATTTCGCGGAACTGTGTTGATTGAAAACCGCTCGCGGGTTTGAGTTCTTCCCGAAACAGCAGAAAATCGTGCGGCGTCATTGTTTCGAGAATCTTAAATTGATTTATCAGAACTTTTTCGATTTCGCAGACACGCCCGATGTTCCGAATCGCCCGCATAATGCGGCGCTCGTTGATGTAAGAAATTGTCGCATCGAGTTCGTGCAAAATTTGCTTAAACCACAACTCAAATGTTTGATGAATAATGATGAACAATAATTCATCGTGCTTTTCAGGCAAAGCAAGTTTTTCTTGTAATTCAATTAATTGTTGAACCTTTAAATATTTATTGTAAGAAAGTGGTGCTTGCCCGCCGTAGTCTGTCATAATTTTAGGGACGAGAAATCTTCATAATTTGCTTTCCTCGAAGTTAATTTATTATAGAGGCTCTCATTTACGCTTAACCTTTGTCCCTTTTCCCTAAAAATCTCTGTTTTATCTTCGTTTATCAAAGGTTTTATGTCAATTTTATTATTTTATTGAAAGAATCTGCAAAAAAGTTAAATAATGTCTTGACAGCAGACCGTGTTTTCGGCTAAATTCTCTTTCGTTCTATCAAAAAACAACACAAAATTAACCCCAAAAATCTTGTAGTTTAAGATTTTCTACTTGTTAGAAAATGAACTTTCTTACATATCTATTAAATTATGCCGGATGAAACTGAAATTTCTTAGCTTCATCAAGCGTAGATTTGTTTTTTTTGCCTGTGTTTTATTTAAAACGCTTTCGGCTTAGAACTTGGAGGAAGAACACCTGAAAAATGTTCAAAAATAAAAATTCACTGAAGTTTGTAGGAGGAATTAGAAAAAATGTCAAAAACAATTGGTAAGGTCAAATGGTTTAACAACGCAAAGGGCTATGGTTTTATCGAACAGCCCGGCGAACAAGATATTTTCGTGCATTACAGCGCGATATCGGGTGACGGATATAAAACTTTAGCCCAGGGACAAGACGTCGAGTTTGAAGTCACGACCGGACCGAAAGGTCCGCAGGCGGAAAATGTTTTACGGGTCGAATCTGAAGTTTAACCATTTTGTATGCTTCCGGTTTTACAAAAAGTCGGACCGCGTTTTAAAACAGAAAAAAGCGGCTTGTCATGAGTCGCTTTTTTCTGTTTTTCAGATAAACTTTTTTAACTTCAGGTGATTTTCTAAACTTCAACCGAATTCCCTGTTTGCGCGCCGGTTCGGTTAAGATAATCTAATGGAAATTCGGGAAACGACAAATCAAGCGGTGGGTCTAAGATTTTTACCTTCGGTTGATGAAATTCTTCGCTCTCAAACGGCACAAATTCTTCTCCCCGAAGTCGGGGCAAAATATCTCGCGGTGCTGGCACGCAGTGTCATTGATCGACTGCGATTAGAATTGCAGGAAAATTCTACCGAAGAGGCAGCAACCGCGCAGCATTTTTCGCGTGAAGATTTATTCGAAGAAAGTGAAAAACGTCTCAAAGAAGCTTGGCAAAGCTCTCGAAGCACGCGTCTCAGGCGGGTTATTAACGCAACGGGCGTTGTCATTCACACAAATTTAGGTCGTGCGCCGCTTTCAGAAGAAGCGCGAAAGGCGGTTTTTGAAAAAGCGTCCGGCTACTGCACGCTCGAATATAATCTCGAAACCGGACAGCGCGGTCGGCGTGGTGACTACGCCGAGCAGCTTTTAGCCGAGCTGACGGGCGCCGAAAGCGCTTTGATTGTCAATAATTGCGCGGCTGCGACAATTTTAGTTTTAACCACGCTGGCAAAAGGCGGAGAAGCTATAATTTCACGCGGTGAACTCGTTGAAATCGGCGGTGATTTTCGTATTCCGGACGTCATGGAACAATCCGGCGCGATTTTGAAGGAAGTCGGGGCGACCAATCGAACAAGAATTTCCGATTATGAAAAAGCGATCGACGAAAACACGCGTCTTATTTTAAAAGTTCACCCGTCAAATTACAGAATTATTGGGTTTACCCAGATGCCGGATTTAGCGGAACTTACAGAATTAGCGCATCACAACAAAATTTTGCTCTTTGAGGATGCCGGTTCAGGCGCGATGTTCGATTTGAGCAAATATAACTTGGAAGGTGAACCGGTTATCAGCCAATCAATCGCCAAAGGCGCGGATGTTGTAACTTTTAGCGGCGACAAACTTCTCGGCGGCGTGCAGTCAGGACTGATTGTCGGACGGCGCGAAGTGATTGAAAGGTTAAGGAAACATCCGCTTTACCGCGCTCTGCGAGTTGATAAAATGATTTACGCCGCGCTTGAGGCAACGCTGGAAATTTACCGTCGCGAAACTACCTCAGAAGAAATTCCGATTTGGCAAATGCTTTCGATGCCGGAGGTTGAGATAAAGGAAAGAATCGAAAACTTTGCCCAAAATCTACATCAAAAACGCGGTGAAAATCACTTTTTGCATTCGGCAATTATTGAAGGAAATTCAGTTATTGGTGGCGGCTCTGCGCCGATGACTCATCTGAAAACAACTTTGCTGGCACTTGTACACGAAAAAATGTCAGCGGCAAAATTGGAAAAAGAATTACGGCTTTCTAAACCGGCGATTATTACGCGAATTTTAGAAGATAAAGTTTTAATAGATTTACGAACGGTTTCTGAAAGTGAGGAAGTTGAGCTTTCAGAAGTTTTAGAGAAGATTTAGCCACAAATTACTCACCACATCCGGAATCAAGGAAAATAAAAATAATTCGTGACGCTCACGTAATTTGTGGCTAAATCATCCGTTTTTTTGCGCGAAATCTTTCATAAATTCAACCAACTCTTCGACGCCTTCCTTTGGAAAAGCATTATAAATTGAGGCGCGAATGCCGCCGACCGAGCGATGTCCTTTTAATCCATCTAAACCTCGCGCCGTGGCTTCGATGGTAAATTGTTTTTCGAGCTCCTCCGACGGCAAGCGGAATGTTACGTTCATTAAGGAACGCGCCGTTCTGTCAGCGTGTCCGAGATAAAAGCCGTCGCCGGCGTCAATCGCGTCGTAGAGAAGCTTCGCCTTTTCCTCGTTTTTCTTTTCCATTTCGATCAATCCGCCGTGTTTTATGAGATGCTCACAAACCAAATTGATAATATAAATTCCCCAGGTATTTGGCGTGTTGAGCATTGAATTATTCTCGGCAAGCGCGCGGTAATCAAGCATCGAATGTTGATTTTCAGGAACTCGTTCGATCAAATCATCGCGGACGATGACCAGCGTTACGCCGGAAGGTCCGATATTTTTCTGCGCTCCGGCGTAAATGAGAGCGTATTTTCCAACATCGAACGGTTTTGAAAGAATGTTTGAAGAAGCGTCGCAAATGACCGGAATGCCTTTTCCGTCTAAATCATATTTGAATTCAACGCCCTCGATTGTTTCGTTCGAAGTGTAATGAACATAATTTGCCTTTTCGGAGAATGAAAGCTCATCTTGAGTCGGTACGGATTTGAAATTGGCTTCAGCAGTAGAAAAAATAGTATTGACACTGCCGCAGCGTTTTGCTTCCTTGACCGCTTTTTTGCCCCAAGTTCCGGTAACGATATAATCTGCCGCTTCGCTTTTTCCAAGGAAATTTATCGGAACCATCGAAAATTGCAGGCTCGCGCCGCCTTGCAGAAACAAAATTTGATAATTTTCGGGGACGCTTAAAAGCTCGCGGATGCCGTTTATTGCCTCGCTTAAAATCGCTTCGAAATGCTTCGAGCGATGACTGATTTCCATCACGCTCATTCCGATTCCACCAAGAGAAAGCAATTCGTTTTGAGCCTTTTTCAATACTGCTGTCGGCAAGACGGCGGGACCGGCGCTGAAATTATAAATTTTTTTCGTCATTCGTTCTCCTCGTAAAAAGCCTGTTAAATTATAAAAGTTAAGATAACACAGCTAAAAATTTTTATAAATTTCGATAAATAAACTTTTCCTCTTCAAAATTTGGTAAAACTTGAGTTAAGATAGACATTACCGTAACAACTCTTTTTTTGGCACAGACATCTCAAGGAAAGGTTTTTGCACCATATTTTAATAATGAGTTTTTGGAGGATTTTCTAATGTTTCGTAAAAATTATTTCGCTTCTTTTTTAGCAATTGCTTTATTTTTAACAGGCAGTATTGCGGTTTTTGCACAAACTGCTCCGGTCAGCGGACGAGTTGAGCTAAAGAAAGCTGACGGAACAACTCAACCGGTCGCCGGCGCGATGGTTGAAGTTTTTCGCACAGATATAAAAGCAAAGTTTCCATCTGCCAAAACGGACAAAAAAGGAAATTTTAGTTTTGCAGGATTACCGCTTGGCGCAAATTTGATAATATCGGTCAGCGCACAAGGCGTTCAACCCGACTTTCGCGCAGGTGTAAAAGCCGGTGCGGAAAATATCGCAATTACTGTTAATGAAGGCGATGGCAAACGCTTTACCGAAGAAGAAGTTAGACAAGCCACCACTCAAGCTCCAGTCGCTTCACCCGCAGGTAAGCCTGCCGAATTGACCGCCGACCAAAAGAAGGCACAAGCTGAATATGAAAAACAAGTTGCCGATGTGACATCCAAAAATAAAAAAATTGAGCAATCTACCTCTATTATTAAAACTTCTTTAGAAGAAGGCAGTAAGGCATTTCAAGCTAAAAATTACGATTTAGCCATTTCCAAATTTGATGAGGGATATAATGCCGATCCTGATTTTGCAGGCACCGCTCCTGTTTTGCTTAATAACAAATCTTCGGTTTTAATAAATCGGGCAACAGCCAACTATAACCTAGCCGTAAAAAATACGGATGCTACGGCTAAACTTGCCGCGCTCGAATCGGTCAAGAAAGATTTTACAGAGGCAATCGCCGCTTCCGATAAATCAATTACGCTTCTGAAAGGTGCGACTGCGCCGGATGCAGCAGTCCAAAAAAATTATGACGCAAATAAATTTCAATCTCTTATTAATCGAAAAGAAGCCTATCGCCTGATGACTAAAACAGGCGCTGACCGCTCGAAAGGTAAAGAAACACTAGTTGCTTTTACAGAGTATATTGCGGCTGAAACCGATGCCAAAAAGAAATCCGATGCTCAATTAGCGCTTGCCGAAGCCTTGCAGGATTCTCAAGAATTTGACTTGGCAATAGCTGAATTTGAAAAAGTTTTGGCTCAAACACCGGACAATGTTGAAGCGTTGGCAGGCGCCGGACTCAGCCTTGTCAATATTGGTTATATCAACAGCGATAAAGCTAAATTTCAACAAGCAGCTAATTATCTGCAAAAATTTTACGATTTAGCTCCTGAAACACATAAATATAAGAACGAAGCGAAAGGTATAATCGAAACACTCAAGAATGAACAAAGTGTTGCGCCGCAAAAAACTGCCAAATCGGCAGCCCGGAAGAAAAATTAAGTTTCAGTTTTAATAAATCTATAAAGGACGATGTTTCTTGCAAGCATTGTCCTTTTTCATTTTTATTGATGGAAAGTAAGTCGCGATGTTTAAATAGGCTTATTATATTGTTAAAATCTTTATCAATACGGAGTTTATTATGGAAAATAAAAAAGATTTGCGCTTTGCGGGAACCGTTGATCATTTAGCAATAAAGACCGACGATTTGACGAGAGATGTCGAAGAATATCGACGTTTGGGTTTTACGGTTGAATCGCTCTATGAAGATTGGGCAATGATGCGTGATGCGCGCGGATTCGGTATCGCGCTTCTGCCGCCGAATTCAAAACATCCCGAACATATCGGAATGAAAATAGATACGCTCGAAGAATTAAAGGCTGCCGCCGCAAACGAAAGTCGTCCATTAAAGGAACATCGCGATAGAACAGTATCTTTTTATACAAAAGGCGTTGGCGGAAATGTAGTTGAGCTTATTTATTACCCACCCGATTACAGCGAGTAATGAAAATACCGATTGGAAAATAAAGTTCTGCTGACAATGTTCTGTTTTGCCATTTTTCAACTTTTCATTATGGACAAACTTCCACGCGAATTTTACACTCGCGCAGACACTTTGCAGATTGCCCGGGATTTACTCGGCAAACTTCTGGTCGTGCCGAACGAAAAAGGCGAAAGAGTCGCCGGAATGATTGTCGAAACCGAAGCTTATCTCGGCGCGATTGATAAAGCCGCGCATTCCTTCGGAAATCGGCGCACAAAACGAACCGAAACGATGTTTGCGGTCGGCGGAACTGTTTACATTTTTTTTATTTATGGAATGTATTTTCAATTTAATATTGTGGTCGGCGCAGTCAATACGCCGCACGCGATTTTGATTCGCGCGATTGAACCAATCGAGAACATCGAAACGATGCGCGCGAATCGCAATGCCAAACGTAAGAACACAACTTCAAAAATGCCTGATAAAAATTTAACCTCCGGTCCTGGAAAGCTCTGTATCGCCCTCGGTGTTGACAAAACTTTTAATAATGAAAGTTTGCTTGGAGGACGTATCTGGCTAGAAAACGGAAAAGCATTTTCCGTCAATGACATTAATTGCGGAAAACGCATCGGGATTGATTATGCTGAAGAATTTGTCGAAAAACCCTGGCGATTTTGGGTAAAAGATAATAAATTCGTCAGCCGCTGCTAAAGATTATTCACCGATTTGTTTTTCTAAAAGTTTTGTTGACAATAAATACGTTGAAATTTACGTCTCAATTTTGTATGTTATGTATTAGCTTTGATTTTTAGCCTTTGGGTTGTGTTATGTCAAAAATAATTCTGATCGTCGAAGATTATGTTGATACCCGTGATTTAATGAAATTTTTGTTGGAAAACTGCGGTTACATTGTTCGCGAAGCGGCAGACGGGCAAGAGGCTGTCGATAGCGTCAAAAAACAATTCCCCGACTTGATTTTAATGGATTTATCGCTTCCGACGATGGACGGATTAACTGCTACACGAATGATTAGAAAAGTGGAGGGCGGCGGCAAATTACCGATTATTGCGGTTACTGCTTATGGTAATTCCTTTTACAGAAAAGCTATGGAAGCGGGCTGTGACGACCTTATCAATAAACCACTTGATTTTGATAAACTACAGCCCGTTCTCGAACAATATCTTGCACAATAGTTACTTTAACGATTATTGAGCTAAATCAGATATTGAAGCATCAGGAGCGTTTTTCATCAGTGATTTAATACCATTTTCCATTGCGGAATCGGATGAATACGTCTCGCTCATACCAATTTCTTCAGCATTACCGGATTTTAATACGAAAAACGGTTGACTGTTCACATTAGTTCGACGTTCATAACTCTTTTCGTCGCCCGCATTTCGCTTGACTGACTCAATTCCTTTTTCAGCCGCGCTTTTTGAGTTATACATCTCACTTGAAAAGATGATTTCACCATTGTCAGCTTTTAAGTTGAAATGATACCGGTCGCCTGTTGATTTTGTTAATTCAAATTTTCCTGCCATTTTTCCTCTTAAATACTTTTACTGTGGATTTTATACGGTGAGAATTAAGTAATTCTCACCGTATAAAATCCAGTCTACTTTTTGCTTACTTACCGATTAGTTTGATTATCGGTGGTTCGATTGTCGGTAGTGGTTTGATTGTCAACCACATTTTGATTGTCAGGAGCAGATTTGACTTGGCGTGTATCCCGAAACTCTTCAACTTCTACAGTTTTACGTTTCTGTGGAATCAAGCCGGCTAAACCGAGTAATCCCAGTAATCCCCAGGGAAAACTCGTTTCGCGCTCAACCGTTCTGGTAGTTTCAGTTCTGGTTGTACTTGTTGCCTGGGGTCTAGGTGTGCTGGTAGCTTCTGTTCTGACAGTCACATTTCCAGCGTTACCATTTGTTTGGGCTGATGCCTGCAAAACTGTCATCAAAGCCAAGCCTAATACAAATACGCTAATTCTTGTAATGCTTATTAAATCTCTAAATTTCATAATTATTCTCCTGTTTCTGTCTGGCGATTCCCTTAGAGGAATCGCCAGAGTTAAGATTTAAAACCTTTACCTTTAGTTGTTTGCCTTACGATTATTAACGTCAGCCTGGGTAACATTATTATCAATTTTCTCAACATCTACATCCGTACGGCGCACCGTATCCCGAACGGTTTCTTGATGCTCTGTAACATTTTTGCCGACGACGACTTCTTCAACCACTCGGGCTTGTTTATCAACGACCGCGACTTCAGCGCGCTCGGTTAATTCAATATCGCCTTCTTTAAAGCTTGTTAAATCGGAATTGGTTACTTCACGATTTACCGGACGGCGATTAACAACAACGTGTTCTTCACGCAATCTAACGCTTGCTTCGACAGGCTTTTCGATAATCCGGCTTCTAATATGCGCTCCGCCACCTTCAACTTCACGCTTGCCAACTTGCATCTGCTCTTCAATTATAGGAATAGTTGCTTCGCCTGTTCTGTTTGCGGTGTTTGGCATTGTTGCTGCATTTTGCGTCGGTGCAGTATTTTGTGTTGATGTAGAGGTTCTGACAACATTCTGCTGATTGGACTGTGACGAGTGTCCGTCAACGTCTGTCGCCCCATTTCTATCAAGAATTTCAGCCGCTTCTCTCGCTCTTGCATCCGAATCAACGTGTACCGTCAAAATAGCGTCCGCATCACTAGCGGCGTTGGTATAATTTCTTGCAGTCGTTTCGTCGCCACTGAACAATGAACTGAAAAAATTACTAATACTATCGCCGACGCCGGTTCCTGTTGTATTGACCGTAGTTGAAGCAGTATTAGCGTCACTCATTCTTCTATTTGAAACATCGACATTATCTTGAATAAATCCTTTTTGGATTAACTCTTGTCTTGCCGTATGAGCCTGTGTTCTATCGTCGAATAAACCAATTACTGTATGTGTCATTTTTTATCTCCTTAATTTTGAAATTCTTCTATCCTTAGCGTGGCAAAAATTACTTTAATGCCATTTCCTCAAATTATTGCTACTTTGATTTTTGGCAAACGCATTTAATTCTTACTTCTGTATTAAACAGTGCCGATTATTTTTACAATAGTTGCAATTCTATCGTGAAATTAGCAACTTATGTTCCATTAAATTGAATTTAATATCAAAGTAATTCTAAATTCTCATAAATGGTTTTACCAGTTCATTTAGTTCTTCAGGAGAAGTGGCAAATCTGATTTAATGACTTGTGTTGAAAGGTAACTCAGAGATAATTTTGTATTGAATCGCTATAAGTCTTAGTATTCAATTCAAACACAACTGCGCCGACGGCGCTTGGAAACATAAAATGTTTTTAGGGGCTTACGATAAAACGTTACAATAACAATAATACGGTTTTCAAATAAAAAATTTTGAAAACCGTATTATTGTTATTCTTTAAAAAAAAGACAGCATACCGAAATATGCTGTCTTTTTTTTACATATTGGGATACGGCTTATTATTTGCCAGCCGCTCCCGTGTTATTATTTATCATATAATATCACCCCCAGGGCTCACTTAGATGCATGTTTTTTACCAGAGTTGCTAAAATTTCTCTAACCCATTAAACCTGTTTATCAATAAAGAATTTTGAACAATGTACATCTTCAACAAACAAAGTAGTTCTACATACATTTTTGAAATGCCCGAGGAAAATTTACCGCCTTATTCAAAATGTAACCTTGAAGAATCAAAATTTAAAAAGCCGTCCATCGCTATAAATAAAGCAAATAAACGGCTTTTCGGTGAACTGTTGGGATTAGCCTAAGCTTCAAACCTTGACAATTCAAATAAATTCGAGAAGGTTAGGCTTCAGCCACCTCACTGTAATCTTTACTCATAAATATTTTTTGATCACCTCCTTTTAGTGTTAAAAATATAATAAATGGAAATTCACCAGGAAGTCAACAAAAAAATTTGTGCTGAACGAAATTTTATTTTACGCCAAAAATTTCACAACTTTACTTCTATATAAACTACTGAGTCGTTCAGCCTCCAAATGGAGACAAAATTTGAAAACATTTGCAAAATTATGTAATTCATCTTACATTAGTAGTAATTGAAAAAGTGTTTTCAATGAAATTAACCAGCAAACGACTGCTGACATTTACTTGCTTTAATAAAACGCGCAAACTCTTTCCCTTTTATTCATTAAAAATTTCAAAATTTTGCGGCTGCTTATCCCTGCAAACATTAGATAATTATGAAAATACTGCTTTATAACCCGGACAACGGGGTAACTCGCAATTTTATGCCGCATCTGTGGATGTTTCTTCTTCAATCGCTGACCCCGAAGGAGCACGAAGTTATTTTAATTGACGGAAACGCGCGGGCGATGAATGAAGCGGAACTCGTTCGTTTTTGCCGTGATGAAAATATTGAACTCGTCGGCATCGGCGCGATGACGCGGATGATTGCGCGGGCTTATAAATTTGCCGACGCTTTTCGTGAAGCGGGAATCAAAGTCGTCATGGGCGGACCGCACGTGACCGAATGCGCTGACGAAGCGCTCGGGCGCGACGGCGGACCGCGCCACGCCGATGCGGTCGCGCTTGGCGAAGCCGATGAAACATGGGCATTGATTGTGGAAGATGCTGCAAAGGGTGAATTAAAGGAAATTTACCAGCCGGAAATTGATGCCAAGGGCAATGACAAAAAGCCAAGTTTGCAGCCGTACCCGCATATTCCCTGGGAAACGCTCGACCTCGACCAATTTAGCCTCGTGCCGACGTTTATGCGCGGACTTTTGTCGAAAATGGGCGACGGTTGGGGGAAATTTTTCGTCGTCCCGATTGAAACGGGACGCGGTTGTCCATACGGCTGTGAATTCTGCACGGTGACGGGATTTTTTGGTGATTCGATTCGTTTTCGCACAAACGAAAGCGTGGTTGAAGAACTTTTGCGCCTTAAGGCGCGCGCGCGCAAGGAAAAAGGGCAAATTGCCGTTTTCTTTATCGACGACAATCTTGCCATCAATATCAAACGCGTCAAATCTTTATTAAAAGACATTATCGCTGCTGGAGCCCAATTGCCGTGGGTTGCCCAAATCAGCGCAAATCTTCTCAAAGATGAAGAACTGGTTGATTTAATCGCCGAATCAGGCGGGAAATGGATTTTTATCGGTATGGAATCAATTGACCCAACGAATATGGCGGATGTCAATAAAAATTTCAGCCGTCCGGGCGATTATCCAGCCGTACTTGACCGACTGGCGAAACGTCACATCTACGCGATTACGTCGTTTATTTTCGGAATGGATAATGATACGGTCGGTGTTGCCGACCGAACTCTGGAACAGGTCAACAGCTGGCAGCCGGGGCTTCCCGTTTTCGGTCAACTGACGCCGTTTCCGGCAACTCCGCTTTACACGCGGCTCGAGAAATCCGGTCGTCTCCATCGTCCGAAACACTGGCTTGAATTCGCGCCGTTTGTGATGGCGCATAATCCGTTAAAGATGACGGTTGAAGAAGCGCGGAAGGAAACGATTCACGCCTGGGCTTCAAGTTACAGTCCCGAACGGAATGCTGAAGCCGTCAATGCTATCAGCGAGGCGCCGATTGGTTACCGCATCGGACATCTGATTGCACGATTTTTCTTTCGCGGAATTTACTTTCCGCAAATGAACAAACGGGCGTGGATAAAACTTCTGATGCAAAATCGCCGGACGATTTTTGCCTTGTCAAAAGAAGGATATTCAACTTATCGCTCGTCAAAACGGAAACACAAAGTAAAATTTGCCGACGCTTCTTAAATTAAATTTTTTAATACCGAAAAAACCTTCGTCGATTTTGACGAGGGTTTTTTATTGCTCACAAAATAATTTTAGATTCTGCCCCGCAGTTAATGTGCAAACGCAAGGTAAAAAATTTATGTTAAACTTCTCAAATGAAGGACACAACGACAGGGAAGCAAAAAAAACGCTCTTCGCCTTTATTTCTCGGTGCGCTGGTCTTGCTTCTACTGACATTTCTGGTACTTTTGCAGTCATCGAATCTATGGAAAAATCTTTCGGTTGATTCTGCCAGCGATACGCTTCTGCTCTACGCGCTTTCTTCGCTCAATTTTGTCGCGCTCGTTATTTTTGCCTTTATTTTTGTTCGCAACTTAGTCAAACTGAGCCGCGAGCGGCGCGCGCTCGAACTCGGCTCAAAAATTAAAACACGTCTGCTGATGTATTTTTTCGCAATTAGTTTTTTGCCGATTGTGGCAATGGCGGTTTTCTCTTACCTGTTTATGAACCGCGCGCTCGACCGTTGGTTTACGGATATTCCCGAAAACGTCATCCGCGAAGCGCGGCAGGTGCAAAATCAATCAATCGAGGACCAGACCGTTAAATTAAACGAAACGGCGAAAATGTTGGCGACGGCTTTGGAGGCGAAAGAGGTTAACAACCAAGATTTGCAAACGCTGGTTGAAGCGGGAAATTTGACGCGGCTCGAAATTCTTTCCGCAGACGGCAAAGTTTTAGCCGAGAGCCAAGCAAAGCTTAGCGCCGGGCAAACAATCGAACTCGAAAATACGCTTAAATTCATCCGCGCCAATAATTTCACCGAACGGATTTTAACAGATGGTAAAGGCTTCGATGTTGCCGTTTCAAGTTTGCCGGACGGTCGAATGCTGGTCGTCGTCCCGGATTTGCGTCCGGCGAAAAATGTCAGTCAAATAGTTGAAAATTCGCTGGTTGAATTTGAAAATTTAAAGCGAAAAGCAGTCACCGTCCGGCAACTCGGACTTTTAACACTTGGTTTTCTGACTTTTATGTTAATTTTCGCTTCAAGCTGGACGGCATTTTATATTGCGCGCGGTTTAACCGTACCGATAAAATCTCTGGCAGAAGGCGCGAACGAAATAGCGCGCGGCAACTTCACGCATCGCGTTGAAGTTCTTGCCGAAGATGAACTTGCCCTGCTCGTTTCTACATTTAATCAGATGTCCGCGAAACTCGAAGAAAATTCCGCCGAGATTTCCGAGCGCCGCAAATACATCGAAACCGTTTTGCAATCGCTTTCAACCGGCGTAATTTCTTTTGATGGGGAAAACCGCGTGACAACCATCAATAAAGCCGCGATTGAAATGCTCAAGCTCGAAACGGCGGATTTTGCTCAATTTGAACTAAAACAATTAGTCAATGAAGAAAATCAAACGGTTTTGGAAAGATTATTAAATCGTGCGAAACGAATCGGGCAGGCAAGCGAGCAAACTGTTTTGCGGCGCGAACACGCTGACGGAAGCACACAAACGGGCGAAAATTTGTCTGTGGCATTAACTGCCACGGCTTTGCCAAAAACTTTTGAAACCCAAACAAGCGGTATTGTGTTGGTCATCGAAGATTTATCCGAACTGATTGCGGCGCAACGCGCTTCGGCGTGGCAGGAAGTAGCGCGGAGAATGGCACACGAAATAAAAAATCCGCTAACGCCGATCCAACTTTCAGCTGAACGAATCGCAAGACGCTTTGCGCTGGAAGTCCAAAGCCCAAAGTCCAAAGTCCGGAGTATGTTGCAAGTTTTTAATGTGAAAGATGAAATCCAAAATCCAAAGTCCAAAATCCAAAATGTAATCGATGAAAGCACGGAAACGATTCTGCGCGAAGTTAACAGTTTGAAATCGATGGTTGATGAGTTTTCGCGTTATGCACGGATGCCGGATGCGCGGCTCGAATCGGGAAATCTGAATGAAGTCATCGAGCAGTCGATCACGCTTTACGACGACCGATTTGCGGATGTGCAAATTCAGCTAAATTTAGCTGAAAATTTGCCGAACGCTTTGTATGACGATGAACAAATGCGCCGTGTTTTTGTAAATTTAATTGATAACGCAATCGAAGCCTTCGATCAAGCGCAGACCAACAAGCAAATTTTTATCAACACATTTTCTGACGTGGCGCGTGACTTGATTGTCGCGGAAATCTCCGACAACGGCAGCGGAATAGCGCCAAGCGATTTCCAAAAACTTTTTCAGCCATATTTTTCCACCAAAGGACGCGGCACCGGGTTAGGTTTGGCAATTGTGCAAAGAATCATTTCCGAACATCGCGGAAAGATTCGAGCGGCGAATAATTCAACCAAAGGGGCAAAGTTTATCGTAGAATTACCGGTGATTTTATAATCTTATCGAATTGTTAAACGGAGTTTTGAAAATCACAAACAATTTTAGTAACAAATTATTTGAGCGCAATTGATGAAAATACGAAAACGCTTTTTAATTTCTTTAGAAGTTTAATGTCAAATTCAATTTTAATCGTTGACGACGAACGCGGAATCCGCGACACGCTGCGCGGAGTTTTGGAAGACGAAGGTTTTGACGTGGAAACGGTCGAATCTGGTGAAGCGTGTCTGAAACTTGTTGAAGAAAATAATTTCGCGTGTATTTTGCTTGATATTTGGCTGCCGAATATTGACGGTTTAGAAACGCTGAAAAAGTTACGGGAGCAGCGTAATGACTCTGCCGTCGTAATGATTTCCGGTCACGGCAATATCGAAACTGCCGTCAATGCGACTAAGCTCGGCGCTTTTGATTTTATCGAAAAACCTCTATCAATCGAAAAAACGATTCTTACGGTCAGAAACGCGATTCGCACGAGGCATCTCGAACAAGTCAATCAAAACCTCGCGGAACAACTCGGTCAGGAATATGAAATGGTCGGCGATTCAATTGTGATGCGCGCGCTTCGCAAACAAATCGCCATCGTCGCGCCGACCGATGGGCGAGTTCTAATTTCAGGCGAATCGGGAACGGGCAAAGAATTAGTGGCGCGGGCGATTCACGCTAATTCAAAACGGAAAAATGCCTTGTTTGTTGAAATAAACTCGGCGGCGATCCCTGACGAATTAGTTGAAAGCGAATTATTCGGACACGCGAAGGGAGCTTTCTCCGGCGCGGTGAGCGCGAAAAAAGGAAAATTTGAAATCGCTGACGGGGCAACGCTGTTTCTTGATGAAATTGGCGACATGTCGCCGCGCGTACAGGCAAAAATGCTGCGTGTTTTGGAGGAGCAACGGTTCGCCCCGGTCGGCAGCAACGCGCCGATCAAAGTTGACGTGCGCGTAATTTCCGCGACGAACAAACGCCTTGATAATTTGATTGAAGACGGCAATTTCCGGGCAGATTTATTTTATCGCTTAAATGTTATTCCGTTTCAGATTCCGCCGCTTCGTGAACGTCCCGAAGACGTTCCTTTGCTGGTTGAATATTTTAACCGCAAATTTTCTACCGATTACGGGAAAAAGCCAAAAGATTTTACGACCGAAGCAATTGCGGTTTTGCAAAACTACGCCTGGCTCGGCAATGTACGCGAACTCCGCAACACAATCGAGCGTGTCGTGATTATGACTTCAAAACAAAAAATTGCGGCTGCCGATTTGCCCGAGCTTAACTCAAAAAATGAAACGCCCGCTTCGACGTTTCGCTTTCCCTCGTTCAAAGAAGCCAATGATGCTTACCAACGCGAATTTATTTTGCACAAACTTGCCGAAGCGGACGGCAATGTAACGCGCGCGGCAGACGCGATGGGAGTTGACCGGAGCCATCTTTACCGGCGAATGAAAAACTTGGGTATTAACGGAGAAAAGGGAAAATTATGAGAATCCAATCGTTATTTTTATCTTACTGAAATCTTTTAGCTAAACTTTTAAGTATTTATTTCGCGTTTGCCTTTTTCTTGTTATACTTAAATCATATTTTGCAACTTTGACAGATTTCCAATCGTAAAGTTTGTGATTTATGTTGCTTGATACGCAAATTTCTTCGAGGAGCGAGATAAGAAAATGGGATTGTGGATGAGAATTAAACGCATGTTTTTTGCCGGAACAGGCGCGGCGCTTGATAAAATTGAAAACCCGGAAATGGTTCTTCAGCAAACGATTCGGGATATGCGCGAACGCGTGCCGGAACTCAATAATTCGGTTGCACAGGTGATGGCGACCGAGCGTTTATTAGCTAAAAGTAAAGAAAAATTGTCGGAAGAAGTTGTGGATTTAGATTCTAAGATCAAGGCTTCAGTTAAATTGGGACGTGATGATGTTGCGACGAATTATATCGGTGTACTTCAGCAAAAACAACTCGAACTTCAAAAAACTTCCATCCAACTAGAACAATCTGTGGTTGCCTCCAAACAAGCTCTGAAAGCGCGAGACAATTATGTTCTGAATATGAACAAACGCACTTCGGAAGCGATGCAATTGATTAGCGCGTCAAAGCAAGCTAAACTTCAGGAGCAGCTGGCGCAAACAATGGAAACTTTTAATATTGGCGATGACGCTTCGACATTTAACGAAATGCGCGAAAAAATCGACCGTCGCGTGGCTGCCGCCGAAGCCAAACTTCAACTCGGAACATCCAGCGTTGATTCGCAAATGCACGACATCGAGCGTGAAGCGATGGATATTCAGCTGCAGGACAAACTGCTCGAATACAAACAAAATATGGGACTGCTCGGAAGCGGTTCGGACGCGGGCAGCAAACAAATTTCCTCGTCTTCGGAAGTAAAAAGCAACTTGTTCGACGGGGAAGTAAAAAGCGACCCGTTCGACCGGGAAAACTAAAATTTTACTCGGTTAATAATTCGCAAAACTCAAACGGCAAAACGAGCATCTATTATTTGTTATGGCAGATTTAGCAAAGTTTCAACAAGAGATCAGTAGATTTAATTCCTCCTACGCCAAAGAAGCCGTTAAAGAGCCGGTTAATTTTTGGGGTTTAGCCGGTTTTGCGGTTGCGGCAGCTTACACGCAAAGCGTTATCCCGCTCCTGATTGCGCTTATTTTCGAGATTGCCTACATATTTATTTTGCCGAATTTGCCTGCTTATCGGCAGTTGGTTGACCAGCGCGAAAAAGAGCGCAGGCTTTCGCTCAATAAATCGACCAGAGAAAAATTGATAAAATCCTACACTCCGCGCGAACGTGAAGCGGTTGAATATCTGCGCTGGCAGAAAGATAAAATTCAGGAAAATTATAAAAAATTCACCGGCGCGCGCGAACTTCCTTCAAATCTGCACACGCTCCATCAACGCTGGGAAGATTTTGTCGACCTTTTGGACGTTTACCGCCGCCGCAAACAACATCTCAAATCAATTAACCGCCAAGCTGTTCATAATCAACTCGCCCAGGCATTTCGCGCCGCAGAAAACGCCGGCGACGAAAAAACAAGGCGCGTTCAGCAAACGAATGTCGAGATTTTGAAGCGTCGTCTCGCGTCTTTTGACGAACTCGAGCGCAGCGTCAAACTCGTTGAAGGGCAGCTCCAATCGATTGAAAACTTTTTCGGTTACTTAAATGATGAAATTGTGACGATGTCGACGCCCGAAAAATTCTCGCTGCTTGATTTTGAACAGCTTTCAGATTCGATTGCGATGACCAAACAGATGCTTGACGCCACCTCCGATTCGGTCGGCGCGCTTGATTCCTATAATCGTGAAATGGGCAA
>MWVV01000093.1_pt1 | contig 32019 bp, 23 predicted proteins | sample 1047281 | NCBI WGS metagenome assembly MWVV01 (sample SAMN06349986, study PRJNA376086) | soil metagenome | isolation source: PT-2 sample Antarctic (ecotone) soil | place: Antarctica | collected 2015-01-13 | reverse complement strand
ACGAAGTTTACATCCCGAAAGACTTCATCCTTCACGCGGCGTTGCTGGGTCAGGCTTTCGCCCATTGCCCAAAATTCCCGACTGCTGCCTCCCGTAGGAGTCTGACCCGTTATTCAGTGTCAGTGTGACCGACCACCCTCTCAGGTCGGCTACAGATCGTAGCCTTGGTAAGCCATTACCTTACCAACTAGCTAATCTGCCGCAAGCTCCTCTCCAGACGTATAAATACTTTAACAACTGTCACCATTAGGTGCCGCTGCATTATGCGGTATTAGCAGTCGTTTCCGACTGTTATTCCCCATCCGAAGGTAGATTACTTACGTGTTACTCACCCGTGCGCCACTTTATATCTTCCCCGAAGGAAAGTTTAATCGTTCGACTTGCATGTCTGAGGCACGCCGCCAGCGTTGATTCTGAGCCAGGATCAAACTCTCGTTAAAAAGTTTTTACTAGCTTTATTGTTGTTCGTAGTTCGTCTAAAACGAACCGTGTTGAATTAACACATGGACTCGCATATCTAGTTTTCAAACATCAAAATTTGTTTTTGTTTTCGCATCTCGAATTACGAGGCGAACTTTTGATTATACTCAATCAAGTCTCTTTGTCAACTGCCCAACGAAACTTTTTCAACATTTCTCTTTTCGAGTTAATAAATTTTCGTAACGGCAATCACCTAATTTATACATCTGTTCTCAACTTGTCAAGCCCATTCGAAACATTTTTTAATTTTATTTTCGAGCCTAACAAATCAGACGAAAATAAAAGACCTGCATTACACAAGCCTTCTTTTTCGCTGAGGTGAAACGAGTATAAATTATCAAAAAATCTCTAAAAATCGTTGCTCAATTTGAGCGAAAGATTATGATGTAAAACTAAAAAGTCAGGTTGCCCAATCACCAAAAAAAATTTTAAAAAATTTCTTTCGCTCGTAACAACAAATCAGTTACTTCTCGAACCGCGCCGAAACCGCCTTTGGCTTCAGTTTTATAAACGGCGTAAGGCAACACTTCCGAAACCGCATCGGCAACCGCAATCGGCAAACCCACTTTCTCCATCAAACTAATGTCGCCAACGTCGTCGCCGATATACGCAACCTCGTTGAAAGCCACTTTCGCATCTTGTAAAATATCTAAAAAATTCTTCGCTTTATCGTGCGAACGGGCTTTGATGTAGTGCATTCCAAGTTCAGTTGCCCGCGCTTCTAAAATTTTTTTCGCATCTCTCCCTGAAATGATTCCCGACCGAAAACCCGCCTTATGCCACAACACAATTCCCTGCCCGTCGCGCACATTAAAGACTTTCATCTGCTCGCCGCTCTCCGTGTAGTAAAGTCGCCCGTCAGTCAGAACACCATCGCAATCCATCAGCAATAATTTTATTTTTCGAGCGCGGACTAAAACATCATCGGTCAAATTTTGTTTGCCCATTATTTTTTATTCGCTATTGCTTCGACATCCGCCAGCATTTTTTGAAGTGAGTCTTTCGGCAAATATTTTCCATTTATTATAACGGCAGAAATCTTTTTTGTGTTGGCAATATTTTCAAGCGGGTCAGCATCGAGCAAAACTAAATCCGCTAGTTTTCCCTTCTCAATAGTGCCACGATTTTTCTAAACCGAGAAACTTCGCTGGATTGATTGTGGTGGTTTCGAGTGCTTCGAGCGGCGTGAATCCGGCTTGCACGAATAAAGCAAGTTCGTCGTGAACGGTGAATCCGGTGTAACCGTAACCGGGAATGTCCGTCCCAAGCAAAAACCCGACTCTGGCGCGGTGCATCTCACGAACCAAATCGAATTCTTTCTGGTAAAGCAGTTTCTTGACGCGGATAAATTCAGGTGTGCGATACTTCAATAAAAAATTGTTTTCCGGTTTCAATTCTTCCAGTTCTGCCGTCGGAATATATTTCATTCGCGGGTCGTTGAAAAAAGTTCCATCGTCAACGTAGGAAAGAACTCGTTTGATTTCCAGCGTTGGAACTTGCCAAGTTTGATTTTTGACGAAGCGAGCGAATAATTGTTCGGCTTTTTGCCGGTCATAGGTCGCCAATTCGATTTTCGTTTGCTCGGCGATTCGGGCGGGAATATGCGAAAAGTCGCCGGGCTTGCCGCTCGGTTTTACCAGAGCGTCGGCGCGTTGCTCAATCTCATTTGCCGGAAGCGTCGAACTGCTTCGCAAGATATTGCCTAAATGCTCAAAGCTGCGTTGTCCGGCATCCGACGCTTCAAACGAAGTGACGGCAACCGGAATATGACCGGCAAACGGAATGCGCTGCCGCTTCGCTTCTTCGACGAGAGCAAAATAAGCCTCACGGGAAACGCCGTCATAAACTTTGATAAAATCCGCGCCTTGATTTTTGTTAATGCTGACGGCTTTACGACCTTGCTCGGCAGTCAATGTTTCGACTGACCAATCGCCTTCGTCCGCACCATCTGCGACCGTACCGCTAGTAACGATGCGCGGCGCGAGAAGTTTTCCCAATCTGACATCTTCCCGCCACTGAAAAACTTGTTTCAAGTTGCCGCCCATATGCCGAACGCCGAGAACACCGTTGGCGATAAATAAAAGAAATGGGGTTTTTGTTTCCGACAAATGAACGTGCATATCCCAAAGTCCGGGAATCAAAAACTTTCCTGTCGCATCAATAGTTTGTACATTTTTCGGAACGCGAACTTTTCCCGTCCTGCCAAGCGCAGCGATTCGATTGCCGACGACAACCACTGTCATATTCGGCTTCGGCTGTGCGCCCGTCATATCAATGACTGTTATGTTATTGAGAACAAGCGACTGTGATTTACTCATTGGCTTCATCTGTGCCGCAAGCAAAGTCGGCAGCAAGATTATCAACATCAGCGCAAGTGCTTTTCTCATACGTTTTCAATCGCTACAAATTTTTAGATTATCGAACCTCAAAAATCTCCACGCCGCTCAATTTCCAACTGCCGCCGACTTTCGATAACAGAAAAACCGCCGTGCCGCTTTCTGCTGCTTTGTTAAGTAATTTGATTTTTAAATTAACTTCTGCCAAAGCAGTGTTTGCGTCCAATTTATTAACACGCACCACTCGCGTGTTCCACTCTTGCGCTTGTCCCGAAATTCCGTCGGAAAATCTTGCCATTTCTCCTGAAACAACCAGCGAATTTACGTCCGCTTTTCGTCCCGAAAGTGCTGCCTTATCAAATTGCGCGAAAAAAGATTTAATCGTTTCATCTACAGATACGGTTGAATCAGATTTGTTGATTCCTGAACGCGCCGCTAAACTTGCGCCGTATTCGGCATTGGCTTTGATTGCTTCTTCAAAAAATTTCGTCGCCTGTGCATTCTGATTACTCTTCAGAGCAATCTCACCGAGTCCAACGTTTGCCCAAGCCAAACTTCGCGCCGTCGGAAGTTTTTCCTCCAAAACAGCCCGAAACTCTTTTTCCGCATCAGCGGTTTTCCCTTGTGCATAAAGCGCACGAGCCAGCCAAGTTCTAATATCGTCAAAACGCGGCGAGGCTTGCAAAACCAAACGCGCATTTTTCTCCGCTTTCATAAAATCTTGTTGGTCAAATGCACGCTTAACAACTAAAATTACATCGTTTTCTTTAAATTCACTTGGCGCAACATCATCGAAGTAATCTGTTTGTGGATAAAATTTGTCGGTATCAATTTCAGCGCGGACAATTTTATTAGTTGTTTTAAAGTTTATTTCACCGAATTTCTTAGCGGGAATAGTAGATTGTGCCGTCAACGTTTCACCGTTGGCAGTTGTCGCCACGATATTTACCGTTGCATCAATCGCGCCGAGATTTCGCAGAGCGATTTTCGTTTCCGCGCCATTCAGATGCGGCACACCGATAAGTAGATTCGTTTCGGTTACTTGGTCAAATGAATAATCGAGGATTTCTTTCTGCATTGAAAAAACGGAGCGCATTTCAGATAAATTAAGATTTCCGTCATTCATTTGTGAGCGCACAATGTTAAAGAACTCGTCTTGCCCAACCTTTTTCGCCAACAATCGCCAAATCATCGCGCCCTTGTTTGCCACTGTCGGGTAATAATAATCGTCAATCGGCGAAACAATACTCAAAGGCGAATCGCGTTTGACCACTGCCGCGTAAGCCGTGCGTTGTCGCAGGCGTTCGATGTCGGCAATGTCCTTTCCAAATTGTTTTTCCAAAAACTGCGTCGCAACATAGCGTGTTAATCCTTCACGAATCACGCCAAAGCTATCGCCATTGACCGAAACTGCATTGCCAATCCAAATTTTTGCGACAGCTTCAGCAATCGTCATTGCAGTTTGCGAATCAATTTTTTGTCGTCGAACTGCACTTTCGTCAACAAATATAGTTCCGCCGCTTGAAAATCCCGCGCCACGCCTGACCGCCACAATTCTAATTGGCACATCAGGCGCAGTTCCTAAGAAATTCGCCGTAAAGGTTTTAGCTTCTGAAGCTAACAAAGCCAATTCATTGGCACGCTTCTGTTCATCAGCATTTGCGCCTTTTTGAATAAAAACGGAAACGCCGTTAGCATTGACCGTATCCCAATTTCCTGAAACAAAAAATGGCTGCCCGTTCAATTTTTGCTCGAACGCATTATTATTCTGCGTTCCCGAAGCAATCACCGTTTCACCGTTTGCTGAATTTACTTGCAGACGCATCGGTGCAAAATCCGCGCCCCGCGCAAAATACCAACTGTTCGGAGTCGGATACCAAAAGGCTAACGGCAGAAATTGCGACCCGACGGAAGAAAGCGCATTCAATCCTGAGTTTTCCTTAACATTCAACTTATAATCAACCGCGACGGTGAAAGTTGCATTCGGCTGAATCGAAGGAACACGCACGACAATTCTCTGCAAAGTTCGACTACCATCAATTTTTTCTTCGGCTTTACTGAAATCCGTCGCTGCATCATTAACTTTGAAGGCGGAAACTTCCGCGTTCGGACTAATCCGTAAGGTCAGACGCGAAGCCACGCCGCTCGAAACATTTTTCAAATTCAAAACTGCTTTGACCGTTAAATTTCTCTCAGTCTCTGCTTGCGGCAGAGTCGCCGTAATATCATATTTTTGCACCTGCCAAGTTATCGAAGCGCGGCTTTCGTCTTGTGCATTAATAAATGAAACGAAAAATAAACCTATAAATAAGGCGGCAATAAACTTTTTCATTTTGAATCATTTTGAATGAGTTCGTGGATTTGCTTTAATTTAATCAACAACTTTTCTAATTTTCCCAAAGGCAATTGATTTGGACCATCGCTTGGCGCGTTCTTCGGGTCGTCGTGAACTTCCATAAAAACCACGTCCACGCCGCACGCTACACCTGCCCGAGCAAACGGTTCGATGTATTCGGCTTGTCCGCCCGTTGCCTTGCCGAGTACGCCCGGCAATTGAAGCGAATGTGTTACGTCAAACACGACAGGGACGCCAAACGAGCGCATAATCGGAAAACTTCTTAAATCTACAACCAAATTGTTATATCCGAAACTCGCGCCGCGTTCGGTTAACAAAATCTTTTCACAACCCGCATTTTGCAATTTCTCGACGATGTTCTTCGCGTCCCAAGGCGCGAGAAATTGACCTTTTTTGACGTTGACGGCTTTTCCCGATTTTGCCGCTTCAATCACCAAATCCGTTTGCCGACAAAGAAACGCTGGAATCTGCAAAATGTCCGCAACCTCCGCCACCTTTTCGACTTGCCAAGTTTCGTGAACGTCTGTAACGACTGAAACGCCAATTTCTTCTTTAACCTGTGCGAGAACTTCCAGACCTTTTTCCATTCCGCCGCCGCGAAAACTCTCAATCGAACTGCGATTTGCCTTATCAAATGAAGATTTATAAACGAAGTCTGTGCCGACGTGCCGACAAATGTCTTTGATTTCCTGCGCCATAAAAAGCGCGTGCTGCGCCGATTCAATCACGCACGGACCTAAGATAAAACTCAAACGTCCGTCGCCGAAAGTTACATTTTCAACTTGAAAAGATTTCATAAACTTAACTTTTTGCCGTATAACGCCCGATTTCAATCACTTCTTTTCGCTCAGCAATTCTTTACCTGATTGTTAAATCCTAAAATAATTGCCGTAACTTCGCCGATTTCCGTCAGAAATTCTATCTCACCATTCGGATTTAACCGGAAATTTTCAGACCATTCGTCTGTCCGTGGATTGAAAAATCGAACGAGAAATTTTGAAGATTCAGAGAGCGAACCTAAATCGCTTCCTTTACTGCGGTTGCAAGGCTGACAAGCTAAAGCCAAATTTTCAAATTCAGTTTGTCCGCGATGTTTGAGGCTGATGATGTGGTCAATTCCGCCGCCGAAATAAGTGTCTTCGATAGTGATAAGACAGTATTCGCAAATTCCGTTTGCCCGATTTTCAACTTTTGTCCGCAGACTCTCACTGACATAACGACTCATTTTTTCATCGCGTATTTGCGGGCAAAGATTTTTGCCATTCGCATCAGATGTTCTAACTGCATATAGTAATCAAGCTCGCGTTTTTCTTCGGCTGATATTCCGTCGGTTTTTTCGCGTTCGATTAAATCCGAAACTCTTTGTGTGGTTTCTTCTGAAGGTCGAAACGCCAGCACTTTTGTCGGACTAGTCAACGCGATAAAATCGGCGACTTCCTCGGATGCTTTGTAAGTTTTTACGGCAATCATAGCGCGTCTGGACACCTCTTACCTGAGATTATAACACAATGAATTTTCATTCCTCGCCTGCAACCGCCGCACGTTCGGGCATTTCGATTTGTTTATCGCTGGTTACGTCGTCCTTCAAATTTTCGCTGTTCACGCGATTTTCCCAAGCAGCTTTGACGAACGAAACGAAAAGCGGGTGCGCGTTTAAGGGTTTTGATTTATATTCGGGATGAAATTGGCAGCCGACGAAAAACGGATGCGCGTCGCGCGGCAGTTCAATTATCTCGACGAATTTTCCGTCGGGCGAAACGCCGCTAAAGACTAATCCTTCTTTCTCTAAAACTTGACGAAATTCGGGATTGAATTCGTAGCGGTGGCGATGGCGTTCGGAAATTTCAGGCGAGTTTTTATAAATATCTCTGACCAGGCTTCCCTCTTTCAATTCACATTGCCACGCGCCCAAACGCATTGTGCCGCCGAGTTCGTCAACACCGACTAAATCTCTTAATTTGAAGATAATTGGAAATGGCGTTTCGGCGTTAAATTCAGTTGAATCGGCATCGCGCAAGCCGCAAAGATTGCGGGCAAATTCGACGCAAGCCGTTTGCATTCCCAAGCAGATTCCAAAATACGGCGTTCCCGATTTGCGGGCGTATTTGATGGCGCGAATCATTCCTGAAATGCCGCGCTTGCCGAATCCGCCTGGAACTAAAATCGCGTCGTAATCCTGAAGGCGCGTTTGATAATTTTCATCGTCAATCAAACTTTCCGATTCAATCCAATTAACGTTAACCTTTAAATTATTCGCCACACCCGCGTGCGTTAGTGCCTCGCGCAAAGATTTATAACTGTCTTCGAGTTCGACGTATTTGCCGACAATCGCAATTTTTACTTCGCCCGTGCTCGGCTCTTTGATAGTCGCCACGAGTTCGCGCCAGTTTTTCAAATCGGCGTGTGGAAACTCTTCCTTTAAATTTAGAGATTCGACAATCAATTCATCGAGTTCCTGTTCGTGAAAAGCGAGTGGAACTTCATAAATCGTTTTCACATCGAGCGCGGAGATGACGGCGTTTTCCTGCACATTACAAAACAAAGCAATTTTCCGTCGCAAATCCAAAGACAAAGGTCGGTCTGAACGACACAATAAAATATCAGGCGCGATACCGATTTCCCGAAGTTCCTTGACTGAATGCTGCGTCGGTTTAGTTTTCAATTCGCCCGCCGCCGCGATATACGGCACGAGCGTAACGTGAACATAAATCGCATTGCCGCGTCCTTCTTCGTTGCCGATTTGTCTGATTGCTTCCATAAACGGCAAGCTCTCGATGTCGCCGACCGTGCCGCCGATTTCGACAATCAAAACATTGGGCTGCTCTTTTTCGGCGACGACGCGCACCGCCATTTTTATTTCGTCGGTGATATGCGGAATAACTTGAATTGTTTTGCCGAGATAATCGCCGCGCCGTTCTTTTTCGATAACCGAAAGATAAATTCGTCCGCTCGTCCAATTATTGGCTTTCGTCAATTTGGCGTTGGTAAATCTCTCATAATGCCCCAAATCAAGGTCAGTCTCCGCGCCGTCGTCGGTAACAAAAACTTCACCGTGCTGAAACGGTGACATCGTTCCCGGGTCAACATTAATATACGGGTCGAGTTTCATCATCTGCACTTTCAGCCCGCGCGTTTCCAGAAGACAGCCGATCGAACTCGCCGCCAAACCTTTTCCCAAACTTGAAACCACGCCGCCGGTTACGAAAATATATTTTGTCATTTTGTTCTCCTCTAATTTTCAAACACGAAAGTTCCCGCCAGAAAATCGTGCAAAGCCTGTTTTCTTTTTGTAAAAAACGCCATTAGATAACCAATCAATAAAATCTGTCCCGAAATCCATTTGCCGAAAAGTCTTAAAAATGCTTTTCCAAATGAAATCCTTTTGCCTTCAAAATCGCCGACTTTGATTCGCAGAAGTTTTTTGCCGACGCTCGCCTGCCAACAACTGCTTTCCGAACCGGCCAAATAAAGCGTAATGATTGAAAGTTTCGCCAACGAATAAATCACAACGAGTTTATAAAAATTTTCTTTTACGTAATCGGTCATTTTCACCGAAATGCCGCGTCCTTCAAACAGCGAATACTCGAGCGGAATCTGCAAAGCCCAATTCAAAAACGCGATTAACAAACTGAACAGCACGACCACGATAAAAATATCAATCGCAAAAGCGATCGCTCGCGTCCAGACGGAAGCGACGATTAAATTATTCGGTATCGTCCGTTCCATTCGCCTTTCCTTCGCGTTTCTTTTTAAGGTAACGTCCTTCCTTTAGTTGCATTTGAACTTCCTTTGCCCGCGCTGCCGCCGGGTCTAATGCTTCCTGCAAAGCGTTCATACCTGCGCCTAACATCGAAGTGCTTTCCGCCGCGTTCCGTTCAAATTCTGCTTCGGTTCTTGTAACGGGTTTGCTCAAAATTTTTAAGCCGACGAAGATACCGACAATCAGAAAGACGAAAAATAATAATCCAATCCAATCAGCCATAATTTTCTCTCAAATTTTTCCAACCATAAGTAACCGTTTTATATTCGACGAGTGACAGAAAATGATTTCCTCGACCGACAATTTTTCCTCCCATTTTTTCATAAAAAGATTTATACGGGCTAACCTCCAATGCAATTAAATACATTGAATTGAAACCGTTAGCGCTCATTTCTTTTTGACAAAGTTTGAAAAGATTTTCGCCGATTCCTTTTCCTTGAAATTCACGCAAAAGATAAATCGCGTAAAGCTCCGCTTCAAATGCAAAATTGCTTTCTCTGGCTGCGCCGAAATCCGCAAATCCGATAATTCCATCTTTCGCAGTTTCGGCAACAAACATTTTATGATTCGCTTCGCCGAATCTCTGCCGAAAGGCTTGCTCGCGTTTTTCAACGGTCAAATTATCAAGAAATTCCTGCGGCACGATTCCCGCGAAAGATTTGTGCCAAGATTCGACGTGAACTTTGGCGACGGCAAGCGCGTCTTCGACATTTGCTTTTCGATATACGATTTTTTCCGCTTTGAGAACTTGTCGAACGCGCTCAAAATCTTCTCTCGTATCAACGCCAATCGAACTTTCCGAAACTTCGATGACTTTTATTCGCCCGCCATTCTCCAATGCCCGAAGTTGTTCGAGCATTTCGGTTTTTTCCAAATTTGTCTGTTTCAACCGCGTATATTTTAACAAAAATTCGCGCCGATAAACGTAAAGTCCAGTGTGTTTACGATAAAGTGAGATTAAATTTTTTTCCTCACGCAAAGCGATTTCCAAATTGCCGTGTTTTTTGACGGCTTCACGCGGAAACGGAATCGGGAGGCGCGAAAAATAAAGCGCGAAACCATTTTCATCAGTTACGACTTTGACGACATCGGGACTTAAAACATCTTTTATATCGTGAATTGGTTCGCAAGTTGTCGCCATTTCAATAGAATCATCTTGCAAGATTGCATTAACTGCCTTTTCAATCGTCGTTGGTGAAATAAGCGGTTCGTCACCTTGCACATTAACGATTATTGAATTTTCCGGCAAAATTTCGGCGACTTCGGCAATTCTGTCTGAACCGCTTTGATGATTTTCAGCAGTCAAAACAGCTTCGCTGCCGCTTTCTTCGACGACGCGCAAAATCTCTTCGCTGTCGGTTGCAACAATCACGCGAGAAACATTTTTTGCTTTTTTCGCTTGTTCAACCGTCCATAAAATTAATGGTTTCTCGATTATCGGAAGCAGAAGTTTGTTCGGCAAGCGAGTCGAATCAAGCCGTGCAGGAATTATTGCGATAATATTTTGTTGGGGATTTTTTCCGCGTTGCTTCACGGGATTTTAGGTTATCTCTATTCGGGGAAAAGTTCAAGGTTCAAAGTTCAAGGTTCAAAGTTGAAAAATTATTTAGTGCTCACAGCAAAAAGATTCTTTTAACAAATATCAGCTTGGTGTTTTAATCTTGAACTTTGAATTTTGAACCTTGAACTTTGAACCTTCAATTTTGAACCTTGAACTTTTTCCGTTAAACTCTTTTTCGTGCAAAATTACGAACCAAATCAAATCGAAAACTTTCCATCGTTGCCGATAAAAAAACATATTCTTTCCTCCGACTTGCTTCCCGTTTCTCCAAACAATCCACCGTGGAACAGTTTGATTGCGTTTTTAGTTTGGCTTGCAAGTGTCGCTTTTATAGTCATCGTTCCGAGCTTTTTAGTTTTACCATATATTTTTAGTCAAAGCGTTGATTTTACAGACCAAACCAAACTTCTTGAAATGTCGCAAACCGACCCGACAGTACTTTTGATAGGTGTTTTGGGCGTAATTCCCGCACATCTTTTGACGCTGGCGTTAGCGTGGTTGGTAGTTACGAATTTTAGAAAGTTTTCTTTTCGTGAAACTCTCGGCTGGAACTGGGATAGATTCAAATTTTGGCATTGCTTGGTAATTCTCGGCGGATTCTATATTTTAGCCGCCATCGCCGCCAATTATTTTCCAGAACAGGAAAACGATATGCTGCGGATTTTGCGAAGTTCGCGCACGGCGGTTTATGTCGTCGCGTTTTTGGCAACTTTTACCGCGCCGATTGTCGAAGAAGTCATCTATCGCGGAGTTTTATATTCGGCTTTTCAAAGAACACTCGGCGTTCCCATCGGAGTTTTGTTAGTAACAATGCTTTTCTCACTCGTCCACGTTCCCCAGTATTATCCGAGCTATTCGACGATTTTTCTGATTTGTCTCCTAAGTTTGGTTTTAACTCTGGTGCGCGTTTATACAAAAAATCTGCTGCCGTGTATCGCTCTCCATATGGTCTTTAACGGTCTTCAATCGCTCTTGTTAATTTTGGAGCCGTATTTGCCAACGAATATGACAAATACGCCTGAACCGACTGCTTCGATAATTCATTTCTTCAAATAAAAAGCGAGAGAAGCGTACGCTTCTCTCGCGGTAAAATTTTTTACGAACAATTAATTATCGCCTTTTTTATTCGGCGAACCCGTCGGAGTTAAAATCATCGGCGGTGGCGATGAAGGCGGCGGTGGTTGTGAAGAAGGAATGCCTATCGGGAAAGGTGAAACATCAACTTGACGTTCCGATGGCATCCGTCCGATGTCTCTTTGAATTCTCTCGAAAGGCGGCATAGGTCTGGTTGGCTGCTCGTTTTCTTTGCTTGCTCGCGGATTTCTAACTTTGTCGCTGAGAGTTTCACCTGCTGAAATTACTCTCGGCGGAACTGTTTGAGGCGGAGGCGGATTGTAAATTACCGACGGCAAATTATATTGCCAAATATCGCGCGGATAGTAATATCCGTAAGGCGAACTCCAACCATAACCGAACGGCAGAAAGCAATAACTTCCAAACGAAGGACTGTAAATCCAAAGCCCATAAGAGTCGTATAAACTCCAGCGTGTTCGGTAAAAAGAACTCATCAAGCTCGTTCTGACATCGCGGTTTTGAAGTCGCGCGTTAATTTTCGACAATTCCTTTGCACGTGATTTGCTAAAAATTTCGAGCGCGTCCTTTTCATCGCGGTCAAATTTGGCAACCTCTATTTGCTCACCGTTAACAATCGCTTGCCTGCCGCTTTTAATTTCCGTCGCATTCGCCCCGCTAATTTGCGCTCTTCCCTTCCAAACTTCGATTTTACTCGCGCCGCCGCTCAAAACGTCAACGCGATAAACGCCCGTTTTGACAATGTAAAATTTGGCTTTCGGAGTATTGACGGCAACCGAAAATTCACCGTCCGTGATAACTTCAAACATCGCGCTTCCGCCGTCTAATTTTAATTGCAAATCTTCGAGCGAAGTAGTTGCAAACTGAAAGCTAGAGTTTTCCGCAAGCCGCACGAACGAGCCGGGATTTAATAAAATTTCCGCCTTGCCGTCCGCGCTGGTTGAAACTTTATCGCCAACTTCGAGCGTATCGCCTTTGAGCAGATAACCGCTTTTTCCGATTTTCCGCGTTACGGCAACTTTGCCTTCGACAAAATTTATGCCGCCCGCTTTTGCTGAAATAACATAAAGGCTTGAAATTTCAGAAACCGTGCGGCGACTTTCTTGAGCGAAAGTAAAAGCCGCAAACAAAGCGGTCATCAGACCGATCGAAAAAACAGACAACAGATTTTTTTTCATTTCTACTCCCTTAATAAATTCTCTTTTGAAGTACAATCTTAATTGATAATTTACAATAAAGCAATGATTTTTGGTGAACTTGATTGCAAACGATTTTCAGCAAGCCGTCTAAAAACTAATGAACAACCTTTGCCGCCCAAGCGTAATCAAAGAACTGCTGACTTGATGAATGTGCGGCGAATTTTTGAAGATAAAGATTATGGCTACTTATAAAGACCCGATTCAATGTTTTGCGCCGCTTGAAATAGTCGAAAGATTATTGGAGATTCGTGCAGATTTGGGTTTTTCAGAAGTTTTATATGTTGATAAATCGGTTGATTTAGTCGAATTTCTTGACGCTTTCGGTTTTGATGTTTATGCTTTTTCAAACCGTAGCGAGAAGATAAATTACGGCGATTATCGGGCGCCGATTGTGCCGGGCGGCGATGCGGTTCATTGCTCTTTGACGGCACATTAAAAGTTTTAACAAGTCCCCCAAACAACCGAAGGAACGCGGAAGGTGTTTTTAATCGAAAAGCCTTCCGCTTTTCTTTTAAGTGAAAAAAGGTAAAAGTGAAAAAGTGAAAAAGTTTTTGCGTTTAAGCAATCGCGTTGCTGATTGAATTCATATGATTGGTGATAGAACCGCTCAAAAATTTTGCCTTCTCGCGCAAATGTTGGTGTTCGGATTTTTCCAGATAACCGATTTCGCAAGCAACATATAATTGACTTCTAATTTCACCTGCCGAACCTTTGGCGATATTTAGGAAATTCAAATATTCTTTGCGTGAGCGACGTTCAAAACCTTCGGCGATATTGCTTGAAATCGAAACCGCCGAATCACGCATCTGATTTTTCAATCCGTAATCACTTTTCAAGCCTTTCTTTTCGGTAACGAGATAAATTTCTTTGGCGAATTCAACTGCCTTTTGCCAAATAAACAAATCTTCAAAACACTCAATCTTCTTTTTCACATTTTTATCATTCAAGATTATTTTTTGTCTTTTTGTTCAAACTAACTCAACCTAAACATTTTCACCTTTTCACTTTTTCACTTTAGACCGCTTTAACAATGAAAAGCGTTCCGTCATCATCGAGAAATTTACGCTCGGTGAAATCCGCTACGCCTTTGCGAACAAAATCAATTAATTCATTAGCCGGCAAATTTATGCCTTCCAAAACTCTTCTGGCAAATCTGTCATTTCCATATTCTTCGCCGGCGGCGTTCGCGCCTTCGGTGATGCCGTCGGTGTAAAGAACCATCACTTGTTTTTCGTCAAACTTTATAAAATGTTGGTGATAACGCGAATCGAAGAACATTCCCAAAGGCAAATCGCCATATTCGACAAACCGATATTCGCCGTTTGGTTTAATTAGTAACGGCGGATTATGTCCGGCGTTGGAAAAAACAAATGTACGATTTGTCGCGTCTAAAATTCCATAAATTGCCGTGATAAATTGATTTGCTTCGACTGAATCCCAAAGCAGATTACCGACTTTCGAGAGTGCGATGTGCGGCGCATAACCGATTTGCACGCCCGACCGTAGAGAAGCTCGCAGAAACGACATCAAAAGCGCGGCGGGAATTCCCTTTCCAACTGCGTCGGCGACGACAATCCCGATTTGGTCGTCGAACATTTTTACCCAATCGTAATAATCGCCTGAAACTTCTTCGGTCGGAAAAATATACGCGCTGATGTCGAAGCCTTCGAGTTGCGGGTCGGCTTCGGGCAGCAGTTCGAGTTGAACTTGGCGGGCAATTTCGAGCTGTGCTTGAATGCGTTTGTTTTCGACGAGTTGATCGTGGAGTTCGACTTTTTCGATAATGATTGCAACTTGCGACGCGAGCAGTTGGAGAACTGATAAATCATCCTGGTCATAAGCATCCAACGAATCACTTTCTAAATCGAACACGCCGATAACTTTATCGTTGGAAATAATCGGCGCAACCATTTCCGAACGCGTTCTTTCGCGCGCGTGAAAATATCGTGAATCTTGATAAACATCCGGCGAAATAAGCGGCTTGCCCGTCTGCGCGGCATAACCGATAAAACCTTCGCCGAGTTTCAGGCGCGGCTCGACCATTTCAAAACTTATCTGATAACCGCGAACCGCTTTTGATTTAAAGATATAATGGGTTTCACCATCTTCGACGACTGATTCCATCAGATAAATGCCTGCCGCGTCGTAATGAATCAGCGAGTCGAGCGTGTCCATTACGAGTGTTAAAACCTCGTCCAAATCGAGCGAACGACTGATGGTTTTGGTAATATCAAGCAGCATCCGCAACTTATCAATCGTCGAAAGTTCCAGATTGGGCGGAGAATTTTGTTGGATTGGTTCAATCATATTAATAATGGAAAATGGATAATGGACAATGGATAATGGATAATTTAAGAAGCCATTTATTATTTACTATTGCGTTTAACCTTCATTATCATTATCCATTTTCCATTTTCCATTATCCGCTCACCACTTTAATTTTATAATCTTCCCACAGCCGCGAAACTTTCACTCGATATTCAACGAGTTCGCGGCTGACGTTAAAGTGTCTGGAAATTTCGCGCGAAGTTTTCCCTTCTTCGACAAATCGTTTCAAAGCAGAATATGGCACGAGAGCTGCCGCGCCGACCGAATATGCCGATTCTTCGTCGTCTTCGCGGTAATCCCGCGCAATCGGTTTGCCGTGCTTATTGACGTTTTCAATTCCCAGACGGCTCGGTTGGTGTCCGAGGAAAACGTGGCATATTTCTTCCATCAGCGTCGCGTTCTGCCGATTTTCGTTGTGCGTCGGATTTAAAATAATCAGTTTTCTGCCGTCGTGTAAGGCTTGTGAACACGCGCCGCCCGACCATTTGCTACTGCCTTCGCCGAGCAGATGCGCCCTTGTTTCTTCGGTTAAGAAAGTTTCGATTAGTTCAAACGAAGCAACCAACAGTTTGGCGTAGCGCGCGAGTTCAAACGGATTGAGTCGTTCGTCGTCGCGCCGCAAACCGGCGAACTCGCGCAGTCCGATTGCTCTGATTTCATATTGTCTGCCTTTTTGAGTCGGCGGCAAATTGGAAGTATCCATATTGGAAATTATACACGGATTTATACTTATGAGAATAAAAAGTTTGATTAGCGTTGCACAGAAATCAATTTTCTCACCAAATTCAAGGATTCAACAAAAATTATAATACGGTTAAATGTTTCCAAAAACCTCGCAGATTATGATTCACTCAACCACTGATTTCACAGGCTTTTGTTTCTCCATTTTTCGACGACCATAATCTACATTTTTTGGGCAGACAAATTCCGCCGAAAAATAATATTGAATTTTAAATTCCAACAACATTTATTGCGCGAATTTCATCCGAACGAGGATATTTTGATAGCGCGGATCAGACCGCAGAGATGTAAGCATCGGTTCAACTTTAAAATAAATCATTTCGGTCGAGTGATCGGCATAAGCCCTTTCGAACCATTCAAAAGCCTGGTCTTTATCACCTAAACCGGTGTAGATGAGCGCGATGTCATAAGGCGGCACATTATTTATATGACAACGGCAGTTTGACCATTCCTGACGCTTTAAACAATGCGGTTTTTCCGAACAAGACGCGGCGGCGGATGTTTGCGATTGAAGAAACTCACATTTTCAACCAAAATCTGGTCAATTCAATCCGCTTCGGCTTCAGCCGCTCGGCGGGCGATGTCAATATTGCGGGAGAGGCGCTAAATCCGGCGGCGGCGGACACGGCTCTCGGCAGCGCGCCGAATCGGGCGGCGGCGATTATTACGATTCCGGGCATTAACGATGCCGTCGGCGTCGGCGGCAATTCTTCATTTAACCATTTGCAGAACTCCTATCAAGTGTACGACGACGCTTTTTTGACGCGCGGAAATCATTCGATCAGATTTGGATTCGCCTTTGAAAATATTCAATATAAAGAACTTTCACAGAGAAGACCGAACGGGCGCGTCAGATTCCGTTCACTGTCCGACTTTTTGCTCGACAGACCGCGAGATTTTTTCGCGCTCGATCCGGCACGCTCGCAGCCCGTCGATGTGCGAACAAGCATCTATGCGGGTTACGTTAATGACACCTGGCGTTACAGCCCAAAACTGAACTTAACATTGGGCGTGCGTTATGAGATGAGTACGATTCCGACCGAGGCGAACAATCTGTTTCTACAGGTGCTGACGCCGAGCGGTCCGCCAGTCAACGTCAAAAAACTTTTTGCCAGCAACCCGACGAAATACAATTTTGAACCGCGCGTCGGTCTAGCTTATGACATTTTCGGCGACGGCAAAACATCTATCCGCAGTGGTTTCGGCATTTACGATGCGCTGCCGCTGCCGTGGATTTTCACGCCGAAGGAAGCGCAGGGAGCGCCATTTAATACCGGCACGACACTCGCTCCGACCGCCGGACTACCGCTCGGCTCGTTTCCCGGCAACATTTACAACACGGTTAATTTCAGCACCGCGCCGCTCGACGTGCAGTTTATCGAGCAAAAACCGAAGCGCAATTACATTATGAACTGGAATTTCACATTCCAGCATCAATTAATGACCGATTTAACGATGACGGCGGCGTATGTCGGTTCGCGCGGCGTTCATATGGCGTTCGGCACGGACGAGATAAATATCGTGCTGCCCGTCGAAAACACGCCAGCCGGACTTCGCTTCCCGACACCGGCGGAATGCGCCGTCACGCCGAGTTTATGCAACCGGCTCAACCCTTTCGCGTCGCAGGTGCGCGGCACTTTCTGGGACGGCAACAGTTTTTATAATGGATTGCAATTGCAGCTTAACAAACGTCTGAGCCACAATTTTCAGGCGCAGGCTTCATACACCTATAGCAAATGTATTGACGACGGTTCGGAAGCGTCGCGCGGCGACCAGTTTTTGAACGGAATTACTTCGCCGCTGTTTATCGAAAAAGCGCATCGTCGCGGACGTTGCGCGTATGATTTGCGCCACGTTTTCGTCGGCAACGCGCTGTATAATTTGCCCGGTCCGAAAAATGGATTAGCCGCCGCGCTTCTCGGCAACTGGCAGCTCGGCGGTATTATCAACCTGAGTTCCGGCGTGCCTTTTTCCGTCATTATCAGCGGCGACCCGCTCGGTTTGAAAGGTACCGATGTCGTCGGCTTTCCTGATTATATGCCGGGCTGCAAAATCGAAAATCCGTCCGACCCGCTGAATTACATCAACCGAAATTGTTTCACCGCGCCGAATCCGCTTCAGCAATTGGGCAACGCAGGCAGAAACATTGCGACCGGACCGCGACTTTTCAATTTCGATATGGCGCTCTATAAAAATATTCCCGTAACAAGTATTTCAGAGAATTTTCGCGTCCAGTTCCGGTTCGAGGCGTTCAATATTGTGAATCATACAAATTTCGCGCCGCCTTTGAGCAACAACGCGGTTTTCGGCGAAACGGGCGCGGCGATTGGTTCCGTCGGGCGCATCACGTCCACGCAGACCAGTTCGCGGCAGATTCAGCTCGGATTGCGGATCAACTTTTAATTGTTTGAATCGAAGAAATACGCCAATGGCAAAACACGCCGTATTCCTTCAAAACAGCTTGACAAACGAATTGAGCGGTCTGTGAAAAGTTCAAGCAATTCTTTGCTTTTTTACGCCGAACGATGCTGGCTTAAAAGTTGAAATGACCGGCAACGCGCCAGTCATTCGGATTTTTCACAGGCTTCTCGATACTTCGCGTCAATACTTTTTTGAATGTCCGCGCAGATTATCGCCGATTAATAAATCGAATCTTTTGCCCCGATAAAAGTTAAATTTTATAAACGGCGCATTTGGAGAAAAAATGAAATTTTATCTGAGCGTTTTGACCGTCGCGGTCGGTTTGATTCTGCCGAATTTCGCCGTCGCGCAAAAAAAATCGTCGTCGATGGCGAAATATAAGTTGCTCAAAAAGATTGCGATTGGCGGCGAGGGAAGTTGGGATTATCCCGCGTTTGACGGAAAAAATCATCGTCTTTATATATCTCACGAATCAGAAGTCGTCGTGGTTGACACGACGAGCGGCGAGATTGTCGGGCGGATTTCCAACGCTTCCGGCGTTCACGGAATCGCACCCGTTCCCGCGCTGGGCAAAGTTTTTATCAGCGAAGGAAAAGCCGACGCGGTCGGAATTTTCGATTTAAAAACATTGTCGCCGCTCGGAAAAATCAAAAGCGGCGAAGCACCGGACGCGATTATTTACGACCCTGCTACAAAGCGGCTGTTTACTTCAAACGGCGACGGCGCGGATATGACCGCAATCAACGCGAGCAGCGGCGAAGTCATCGGCACGATTCTGCTCGGCGGTGACCCGGAATCAATCGCGGTTGACGGCAAAGGTCAGCTATTTCTGGCAATCGCAGACAAAAATGAAATCGTCAACATTGATGCGAAAAAACTCGTGGTCAAAAACCGCTGGACGATTACCGGCTGCGAAGTCCCGAAAGGCGTCGCGCTCGACATCAAACACCAACGCCTTTTCGTCGGCGGCCGCAATAAACTGATGGCGGTGATGGACGCGAAAAACGGACGCACGCTCCAAACGATTTCCATCGGCGAGCGCGTAGACACGACCGTTTTCGATTCCGCGACCCGAATGATTTTCAATTCCTGCGGCGACGGAACTGTTTCCGTCATTCACGAAGATTCGCCCGATAAATTCAGCGTAATCGAAATTGTCCAAACCTTGCCGGGCGCGAAAACGATGGCTTATGACCCGGCAACCAAACAATTATTTTTGCCGGTCGCGGAAAACTTTAAAGCGGCTGACGCTTCGACCGGACAAAAAGCGGTTTGGGGAAATTTTGTTTTGCTGATTTTCGGTCAATGAACGGGAAGTTGTTTGTTTATGAATCGGTAAGGCGAAATCGTTTGACGGCGGTTTATATACGGCATTCGTGAAAATTTCGAGTTAGATTTGTTTCAGTTTTCGGAGAATTTATGGCATTAGCGGCTGAAGCCGAAAAAATCGACGCAATAGCTGTCGCGGACGATAAACCGCAGACGCCCGCGCGTTTTTATCCCGAAGGCTGGTGGCGGCTGATGGAAATACGCATCGGCATTGTTCCGCTGCCCGTCTTCCTGTTGCTCGTTGCTATCATCGCGGCGTTCGTTCTGCTCGACAAAATTTCGAGCGATATTTCGCTGGTCATCGCCATAATGGTCGTTGGCGGCTGCACTTGCGCGGAAATCGGCAAACGCATTCCGCTTCTCCGCAACATTGGCGGCGCGGCGATTCTGGCGACTTTTATTCCGTCCAGTCTCGTGTTTTATCGCCTTTTGCCCGACTCGATTGTCAAATCGGTGACGGATTTTTACAAGAACACGAACTTTTTGTATTTGTTCATCACTGCCATCATCGTCGGCAGCATTTTAGGAATGGATCGGCAAACGCTGATAAAAGGTTTTTTCAAAATTTTCGTTCCGCTGGCGGCTGGGTCAATCGCGGCGATGATTGTCGGAACGCTTGTCGGCACGGCTCTCGGAATGGGCGCGCATCATACTTTTTTTTACACGGTCGTTCCGATTATGGCGGGCGGCGTCGGCGAAGGCGCGATTCCGCTTTCGGTCGGTTACGCCGACATTCTGCACGAGGAGCAGGGCGCGGTTTTCGCGCAGGTTCTGCCGCCCGTGATGCTCGGCAGTTTAATGGCGATTTTGCTTTCCGGCTGTCTCAACTTCGTCGGCAAAAAATATCCGCATCTCACCGGCGAAGGTCGCTTGGAGCCGGGCGAACACGACGAATTTGATCCGAAACAGGAAGAAATTACCGGTCATATGGATGTCAGCCACATTGCCGCCGCCGGAATTATGGCAATTTCACTGTATCTACTGGGAATTTTGTGCTTTAACCTGTTCGGTCTGCCCGCGCCGGTTTCGATGCTCTTTCTCGCCGTCGTCGTCAAACTGGCACACGGCGCATCGCCGCGTCTTCAGGAAGGCGCGTATGTGGTGTATAAATTTTTCGCCGTCGCGGTCGTCTATCCGTTGCTTTTCCTGGTCGGAGTCGCCATTACGCCGTGGGATAAATTAGTCGAGGCTTTCCACATCGCCAACATCATCACCATTTTCGCCACCGTTGCGACATTGATGGCGACGGGTTTCATCGTCGGTCGCTGGCTGAATATGTATCCGATAGAAACCGCCATCATTAACGCCACGCACAGCGGTCAAGGTGGCACGGGAGACGTAGCGATTCTGACCGCCGCTAACCGAATGACGTTGATGCCTTTCGCTCAAGTCGCCACCCGAATCGGCGGTGCTATTACAGTAACCCTCGTCTTAATCGCGCTCAATTGGATTAACTGAAATCAATTGTTTTGAAACGAGTTTGAATCCACAACTCTAGTAAAAATTTGTCTCAAGGAAAACTGGTTGATTAAAAAAGAAAACTAATAAACAGTGGTTGGAGATATTAATTTAATCTGGCGAAAATGGACTTAGCGCGAAATGCTAAATAATGTTATACCTAGCTCGACCAAAAATTAGAGTTTTTGGTCAGGACGAAAATTAACAAACTTCTTGAAAGAACAAATATAATGAGATAATTTGATTCATTTTAACTCAAACAATTTTTTTACCTGCTCGGCTTTACCTAAAACTTTATTCGTTCTATGATGACAAATTGAACAATCCGGCAATCCGAAAATAGAAATATACAATCTAAAATTCGCTATGATTGGCGAGAACATTAATCAATACAAAATTTTAGAAAAAATTGGCGCGGGCGGACAAGGAACCGTCTATAAAGCGCAGGACACTAAACTCGACCGCACGGTAGTGATAAAAGTTCTGCCGCCTGAACTGACGGCAAAAACCGCTAATTACCGCCGCTTTGAACGGGAAGCGCAGCTTTGCTCACAGCTTGACCATCCGAACATCTGCACAATTTACGATTTCCACCACGAAGACGGCGTTTTTTATATTGCGATGCAATATGTCGAAGGCAAGAATGTACGTCAACTTGTCAGCGGTCGTCCGCTCGACTTGCAAAGCGCGTTGAGCATTGCCGTTCAAGTTTGCGACGCGCTTGCCTACACGCATTCACGCGGTATTATTCACCGCGACATCAAAGCGGGAAACATAATGGCGAATGACAGCGGGCAAGTGAAAATTCTCGATTTCGGTTTGGCGAAACTCATTCAGGACGAGCCGTCAGAACATACGAAAGGTTTAGACCGCACGGAGATTACCGAACTCGGCGTTCCCTACGGCACCGCGACTTACGCCGCGCCCGAACAAGCCAAAGGCGAAAAAACAGACCATCGCGCCGATATATTTTCGACCGGCGTTTTGCTTTACGAAATGCTGACCGGAATTTGGGCTTTTCAAGGCAAAACCGTGATTGACGTGCGCCACCAAGTTCTTTACGGAACGCCGAAACCGCTGAGCGAGATGCGACCCGAACCACTTCCGCCACAGCTTCAGCAAATCCTTGACCGTGCCTTAGCTAAAGAACCAAAAGACCGCTATCAAAAAATTTCGCAGATGCGCGACGATTTGCGCGGAATTCTGCAGGAGATTTCAGGAATGCCTATTTTGCAAGGTGATAGTTTTACGCCGCATCATTTGGACGATAATCCTGTGAAACGCGCTTGGAATTGGCTGACGGGCAAGTCAAGCGCCGATTCAACTTCGATGCCGCGCACGCCTTCGGTTTCTAATGCGCCGACATTTTCGCCGGAATTGACGCTGACGGCAACCGGTCAGGAGAAAAAAAGCGTGGCGATTTTGCCGTTCAAAAATTTGAGCAACGACGCGGCTTCTAACTTTTACGAATTTTCTCTGGCAGATGCGGTAATCACCGAACTTGCCGGACTTCGTTCTTTAATCGTGCGTCCCTCATCAGTTATCGCCAAATATCAAGGCACAGACATTGATCCGCGAGAAGCCGGTCGAGAATTGAGAGTTCACGCGATTTTATCCGCCGGCTTTATTCGTTCCGGCGAGCGTATCAGAGTTACGGCGCAATTGCTCGACGTGCTGACAGGCGAGATTTTATGGAGCGACCGGATTGATGCGGAAGGCAACGATATTCTCGCGCTTCAAGATACAATCGCCGAACGCATTTTGGACGGCTTGAAACTTGAACTTACACCGAAGGAACAAGAAACACGTGGTCGCCGCGCCACCGACAATGCTGAAGCGTTTGAAGAATATCTGCGCGGACGCGATAATTTCGGCAGATTTATTTTCCGAACGGTCGCGGCGGAAGATTGCAATGCCGCAATCGCTAATTTCAAACAAGCTATCAAACTTGACCCTGATTTTGCGCTTGCTCACAGCGGCTTGGGTGCCTGTTATGCCAATCGCATTTTCAAGGGAATGGGTGATGCCGAAGATTACACTTATGCCGAAGCCGCTTTTAGCCGCGCTTTCAAATACGACCCGAATGTTGTCGAAGCCAGAGTTTTAATGGTTTTAATTTATCTCTCGCGCGGCGAGAAGAAAAAGGCGCGGGCGGAAATTAAATTATTGCAGGAACAATTTCCAAACGAGGCGCCGCTTTACTTCGTTAAAGGAACGATGCACCGGCTCGACGGCGAATATGAAGAATCGCTCAAAAGTTTTGAAAAATTGGCCAAACTCGACCCGGCGGCGCGTGTCGTCTCCAGCTACAATCGCGCGCGGATTTTTCTTTATAAACAACAATATGACGAAGCGTTAGCCGAACTCGATAAGGGAGCGAAAGCCGAACCGAATCATCCGATGGTGCGAATTTTTCGTTCCAGCGTATTATTTTATTCGGGTAGTGAGGATGAAGCCATCGAAACTATTAAAAATGTATTGGAAAACAATCCGCAAATGGATGGCATTCGTCCGCTTTTGGCGATTTATTTAGCGCATCAAGGCAAGCGCGAAGAAGCCAAAGCGCAAATGACCGATGAAGCGCGAGGATTAGCCAAAGCCGACCACGATATGGCTTATTGGATGTGTTCGGCTTCATCGCAACTTGGTGAAATTGACCAGGCGTTTTACTGGTTGGAACGCGCCATCAAATTAGGAAATGAAAATAAGCCCTGGTTTGAAACCGATAAAATGCTCGCTCCGCTTCGCCAAGATGCCAGATTTGCAGAATTGATGAGTAAAATTGAGAAGAGAGATTAAAGCTGAAAAGTGAAAAGATAGATTGCTAAAGGCAATCTACCTACGCCCTTTCTCGCTTCGACGCAATTTTCAATTTAATTTTTGCCATTCACGCCGATAAAATACCGAAAACATTAGTGTAAAAATCGTGTGTGAATAATTTCGATGTTGTTTTCTTTGATAAATCGGCTGCATTTCCGAAGTCGGCACAATTTTATTTGAACTTAAAGCGAATTGCGCGGCTGAAAAGCCAGAAGCTGACCGAAGCAAATACCACACGCGGTCAGACGGGCGGAAAACCGACCAGCAAAAAAGGTGAGTGGTTTTTAGCCACCCACCTTTTATTTTAGTTAGTGAAAATATTTGCTGTCGCAATATCTTCAGTTCTTCCCGCTCCGTCTAAATCTTCCGGAGCAGAATCATCATTTTGATTTCCCCATCCTGCTACTCTAAACTCCCTGCCACATTATTGGGTTGTCGCGCAGACGATGCCTGATTGCGCCGAGGAGATAGTTACATCCGACACGGCTGGGATGCGGACGTGCACTCCGTTGACCGTCAGGCTCGCCGCATTCCCCGCTCCCGTCCGAATCTGTTCGTTATAAACGAGGGTTCCACCACCCGGCAGGTTAACCGTTTGATTAACAGCCTGATCCACAATTGCGATTTGTGCACCGTTGACGCGGAGGTTGGCTATATAGATACCTCCAACGCAAACCGGTCCACCCGTTGTACACGTGCACTGCGAACTCGCCGGCACAAGGTCGCCGGTAATGCTGTTGCCACCCGTCGTCAAATTCAGATTTGCGACCTGGGCTTGCGACCGACTCTGGTCCCCGGCAGCCTGCGTCGTTGCGTTCAGAAGCCCGGTGGTCAGTGCGCCACCCAACACATTCGCTGACGCTAATGACCTTTCAATATAGCCGCCCGTCGATGGCAGTGGACCTGTGTCGGCAAGAATGGCATTCATTCCCCCAATGGTCGCATTGACCGAAGTCGCCCGTCCGCTGAAAGTGTTGGCAGATGAGCCACATCGCACGCGAATAAAGATAGCGTGAAAGGTGCTCGCCGCTCTCAGGGTGAAATCAACCGGCAAACTTGGATTGATAATGGTGTAGGTGGCCACAACCGGATTGTAGGTGCCTGCCGGAAATGCCGGAATGTTCACCGTCGCATTCGTCGCGCTGACAACCGTGAATGATCGCAACCCGGTTCCGGCGTTGACATGATCAGCCGTCACCGAGTTTGTTCCACTCGACACTCCAAAGGAAGGGATCCCACCAGCAGAGAGGTCACCTTCGGTAACGGTGGCGGTTGGCGTACACGCCTGATTGCCGCACCGCACGCGAATAAAGATGCCGTGAAATGTGCTCGCCGCTCGTAAGGTAAAATCAACCGGTAGACTCGGATTAGTTGCTGTGAAGGTTGCCGTTACCGGATTGAACGTGCCGGGCGTAAATGCCGGAATGTTCACAACTGCATTGGTCGCACTGACAACCGTGAATGACTGCAGTCCGCTTCCGGCGTTAACATGATCAACCGTGACCGAGCCTGGTCCGCTCGCTACGCCAAAGGAAGGGATACCACCTGGAAATAAATCTCCCTCACTAACGGTGGTGGTTGGAGTGCAACCATTCCCCGGAGTTGGTGTCGGAGGCGGTGTTGGTGTAAACTCGAACGCGCCAATATCAGATGCGGCACCCTGCGGACGCGGAATAAAATCATAGTCATCGGGCTGCGTGTAAGGACTTAGAGCCGCGTCAATAGCGGGGCTGCCCGATTGGAGGCGATAGTTGGAAGTTCCGACAAAGCGCGGGTCGGCTTGGATATTGTTTTGGTTAACAAAAGTTAAGCCGCGCGTCAATCTCTCGTCGGTTGGAATATTACCCCCCGCGTTTCCCCAAAGCAGATTGTTTTTGATAATATGCCCGGTAGTCGTCAGCTCAAAGCTTTGAAAGGCGTAATACGCGTTAAAAGCTATGATATTATTGACTACTAAATTGTTCGTTGGCTGAGGAGGACATCCCGTATTAGGACAATTTGTTGTCCAACCACCGATAATCACGCCCGACCGACCATTTCTAACAATCGTGTTCTGCTGAACAATGACGTTGGACGCAGACGGATAGAGATGAACTCCCCGGAATGTTCACAACTGCATTGGTCGCACTGACAACCGTGAATGACTGCAGTCCGCTTCCGGCGTTAACATGATCAACCGTGACCGAGCCTGGTCCGCTCGCTACGCCAAAGGAAGGGATACCACCTGGAAATAAATCTCCCTCACTAACGGTGGTGGTTGGAGTGCAACCATTCCCCGGAGTTGGTGTCGGAGGCGGTGTTGGTGTAAACTCGAACGCGCCAATATCAGATGCGGCACCCTGCGGACGCGGAATAAAATCATAGTCATCGGGCTGCGTGTAAGGACTTAGAGCCGCGTCAATAGCGGGGCTGCCCGATTGGAGGCGATAGTTGGAAGTTCCGACAAAGCGCGGGTCGGCTTGGATATTGTTTTGGTTAACAAAAGTTAAGCCGCGCGTCAATCTCTCGTCGGTTGGAATATTACCCCCCGCGTTTCCCCAAAGCAGATTGTTTTTGATAATATGCCCGGTAGTCGTCAGCTCAAAGCTTTGAAAGGCGTAATACGCGTTAAAAGCTATGATATTATTGACTACTAAATTGTTCGTTGGCTGAGGAGGACATCCCGTATTAGGACAATTTGTTGTCCAACCACCGATAATCACGCCCGACCGACCATTTCTAACAATCGTGTTCTGCTGAACAATGACGTTGGACGCAGACGGATAGAGATGAACTCCGAAGGCGTAGTTGCGTTCAATCAAATTGTTGGCGATTAAGCCTGAACCCGAACCGAAGTAAATGCCGTGATCGAGATTAGCAGTGCTTGGGTCGCTGAAATTGCCGTTATCGTGAATATAGTTGCCGATCAACCGCGTATTGTAGGCATTCTGAAGATAAATGCCTGCGCGACTTAAGCTGCCTCTAATTTCGCAATGATTGATTTCGACATTGCTGCCGTAGATTGCAATCGGACTTCTCTCCACCGGTGGGTTAGGCGGATTTGCATTCACTAGCCCGGTCGGACCGTCAAACAGCAGTCCCGAAATTACAATATTGCTACCGCCGATAGGAAAGTACCCTAAGATCGTCGGCATCGCCTCGTCGAGATAGCCTTTCAAAATTATGGGAGCTGTCTGTGTTCCGCTGACGGTCATAAAAGCTTCAGTACCGCGAGCGCCGTGCTCGCCGGCGCGCAGACAAACGACATCGCCCGGTGTTAGTGTATCAAGGAAGGCTTTCAGATTTGGACCGGGCAGTCTTACTTTCGTGCAGGCTGGTGCCGAATTTATCTGCGCTTGTATAACAGTGAGGTTTGCCAGCAGCAATACGCTCGCGGTTAATAGAAAAGTTCTAATCAATAGTAAAATTATGGTTCGTGAATTTTTTGTTTTGTTCATTTTTATCTCCTATGATGAATATCTACTCCAGAGGCAAAGCTTTTCACTCTGCCAATTCAAAATTATTAAAATCTGCAAACACCCAACCGTTGGTCAGCGTGTTGTAGATTATCCCTAAATACTTTCTCGCCGTAGCGATTTTTGCCTTCCCGTGTCCGGCGCGAGACCTTTCACCTGCTCATAGTATTTTTTCAAATATGGACTGTATCTGATGGCGACAAGAGCGCATTGCACGAGCGTGGTGCGCCCTATTTTATTTCCGCGTCTTGTAATCCGCGAGTGAAACTGATGTTGCCGGTCGTTTGATTTGAACCGGCATCGGTTATCGCTTCATATACGCCGCTGATGTTTGCGCTTCCTCTGCCCGCGAATCTTCCTAATCCGCCGGTCGCCTGCAAATTGATTTGCATTTGTCTGAACCCTGGTTCTCCGTTGCGATTCGTTACCACGTCAATCGTCCCGCCCGAAACTTTTCCGTATAGCGTTCCGGCGTAAACATTGTCGCGGAAAATAACCAACGACCACGAACCGCCGGTGACGGAAAAATGACTATTCCCTTCGCATTGCTCGCATAAATAATCCAGTGAAACGGTGAGATGATGTGTTTCCGATTCCGCCAAGCTGTTTAAGACGAAACTGTTGCCGTAGAACATATTGGACATCGGCTCGTAAGTTCCTTTTGCCGTTTCAATTCCCGTAAAAGGTATATTCTGAGCTAAATCGCCGTTCGATATGTTTTGCGCCGCCGCGCTCGTCAATAAGCCGATTGCCAAAATTATCATCGCCGCTATTTTTGTCATTTGTTCTATCATTTTTTTCTTTGTGATTGATTAAATTTTTTCTAGGGGCAAATTTGCAGTTCCGTTTAATTAACTGAAGCAGCAAGTTGTCCCGTTACTTTGCTATGAACAAAAATTAAAAAGTGTTTCAAGTTTTTTTTGAAAATAATCAAATCCTCAATTTTTATGCTTTTTTAGTTCTGTTGATTTGAGATTAACGACAATCAAAAATTTCTTTTGTATGTTTCTGTCAAAGTTTCAATCTTTATGATTAAAATTTCTTTGCCGATACCCAACGTGGTATGGTTGCGAAATTCATCACTGGCGGGAAAGAGAATTATATTGCTTCGTCGAGGTCTGGAAAGATACGACAAAAGGGATTGCGAGTATGTATCAACTCGAAAGAAGATTTGTTAGAAATTTTCGGCTTACATTTATTGTTCCGTCAATGAAAAGCCGTTTGAAAGAAATTGAAGTTCACTTGTGCGTGACATCAAATTACAGGTGAGAACGCTATTTCCAGTTGCCGATCAGAATAAACGGCGACCAGAAAAACGGGTGCGCGTACTTCGGGTTTTTGGCATCATTAAACAGTTTTTGTTTCGTGAGGTCTATTTTGAATTTCTCAGCCGTTTCCGCGTCTTTCCGTGTTAGCTGGCGGTTAGCCGCGCCCGCCGTTATGTATTCGCCTCTTAGCAACGCGATTTGCGCTGACCGCAGCGCTGAGGCTTTGTTTGCGCCTTTTTGTCCGTTGTAGTTTTTGTAAAACCGCGCCATCAGTTCGGCGGTCGAATCGTCCCGCACTGCCCACAGCGAAGCCATCACCGCGCCTGCGCCCAGACGCTGCGCCAACTCCGCAAATCCGTCAACTTCGCGCCCGTTGCTGTCTTCCTGCTGTGCGGCGGTCTCGCAAGCCGATAATGCTAACAGTTCAACGCCCGCGAACAAATCCTTTTGCCGTTTCATTTCATCCAGCGTGAACGCCGTGCCGTCGCCCAACAATAAGAAGGAATTCGCTTCGTCGCCCGCCTTAAACTTGAAATGCGAAGCGATGTGAACCAGCGGACGGTGTTTTTTGAGAGTCGAAATCATCGTCGCCCGTGTAAATTGCGCGTCGAGCATCGTTTCGCCCGTCACAACGCCGGTGGTCGAACTGCTGTTTTTGAAAATCCGCTCCAGTTCGGGTTTAACATACACCAGTGGAGGAAATTCGAAACTTTCGCTGCCGAGTTTGACGGTGTGCCGCCGCGAACTACCAAAACCGGTGCCGGTCAAATTCGCCGAAACGTCGCGCGTCAAACGCTCCCTGTCGGCGCGGGTGAACACGACGTTGTTGTAACGCTCAACCAGATATTGTTTGCCGTCGTGCAAAGCCGCCATCGGCACATAGCGCAAACTGCCGTCCAGAGACCAGAGAATCGTTTTCGTATCAGCGGGCAGTTTCGCGGTGAGCGGCGCGAAAACGGCATCATAAACTTCTTTGGCAAGCGGCTGCGGGTCATACTCCCGTTGATGCAGAAACCACCACAACTGCTGTGCCTTTTGATTCAGCGCCGCGCCTTTTATCGGAGTCGAAACAGAAGAAATCGAATCGGACGTAACGACTAAAGCGCGGTAATTTTCATCGCCGACGAGCGTATAAACGGCGACACTTTTCTCTCCGGTTTGGATGGACAGTTCGCGCAAAGTCGTTTGCAGTTGCGTCAAATCGAGAACATCGGGAAATTTGTCTTTCTCGTCGGGCGGCGCGGCAAATTCTTTTTCGGCGGATTCGAGAAACGCCAGGTAATCGTCGTTGGCAGCTTTCAAATTAGCTTCGTAGATGCTCAATTGTGAGGCTTCGGAGTTGTTTGCTTTACGCTGCCCGATGGTGCGCCTATAACCGTCAAGCTGTCGAGTCATTGTCACGATGCGTTCAAGTTTTTGGTTGAGAGTAGTAACAAACTCATTTTCGCGCGTCGTCACAGCGAGCGGAGCGATTTGTTTGTTCGAGTTAAAATCAAAATACTGCTGGTCCTTGAACAGATTGAGAATTTGCTGCGCTTCGGCGAAACGCTTTTGCGCGAGTAGAGCGTCAGCAAGTCGGCGATAAGTTCCTTCAACTGATTTCAGGAAGGCTTGCTGAAGATTTTTATCCAATCCGGTAATATTACCGCGCAGCCGTTGATAGTTGTTGACGGAAAGTTTGCCGTAAGCGGCGGCAAAGCGGCGGTTGTTCGAGTTATTCCAAAAAAAAGACAAATTATTGAGCGTGTTGGCTTCGCCGCTTCTGTCGCCGACAGCACGACGCAGCGGCAAGGCTTGCGAGTAGTATTCGAGGACTTTTTGCTTCTCGCCTAAACTACTATAAACTACGCCGATGTTATTGAGCGTGTCGGCTTCGCCCCTTCTGTCGCCGACAGCACGACGCAGCGGCAAGGCTTGCGAGTAGTATCCGAGGGCTTTTTGCTTCTCGCCTAAAGCGAAATAAACCGAGCCGATGTTATTGAGCGTACCGGCTTCTCCGCCCCTGTCGCCGACAGCACGAAACAGTGGCAAGGCTTGTGAGTAATATTCGAGGGCTTTCTGCTTCTCGCCTAATTCGTAAAACCTGCCGATGTTATTGAGCATAGCGGCTTCGCCTTGTTTGTCGCCCGCAGCACGAGACAGCGGCAAGGCTTGCGAGTAATATTCAAGGGCTTTTTGCTTCTCGCCTAAAGCAGAGTAAACCCCACCGATGTTATTGAGCGTGGCGAATTCGCCTTGTTTGTCGCCGACGGCACGAAGTAGCGGCAAGGCTTGCGAGTAATATTCGAGGGCTTTTTGCTGTTCACCTAAAGCCGCATAAACAAAGCCGATGCTTACGAGCGTGGCGGCTTCGCCTTGTCTGTCGCCGACGGCACGAGACAGCGGCAAGGCTTGCGAGTAATATTCTAGAGCTTTTTGCTTCTCGCCTAAATCATCATAAACCCTGCCGATGTTATTGAGCGTGGCGGCTTCGCCTTGTCTGTCGCCGACGGCACGACGTAGCGGCAAGGCTTGCGACAAATATTCGAGGGCTTTTTGCTTCTCGCCTAAAGCGAAATAAACCCCACTGAGGTCATTGAGCGTGATGGCTTCGCCGACTCTATCACCTGTCGCTCGATAAAACAGCAAGGCTTCTTCGTATTTGTTTATTGCACCACGAAATGATTCTGCTGTTCTTTGTGATTGCAAAGCCACGCCTTCGGCAAACGCTTTTTGTGCGGCGATTTTATTTTTGTCTTTTTCTGTTACCGTTCGCAACTCTTTTATTTTTACTTCATATCGTCCGGCAGCGGCTGTTTTTTCCAGCGAGCGCACTTCTAAACGGTAATTTCCGGCGGTTTCAATAATCAAGGCAATCGGCTCTGCGCCTTGCGTTCCGTTCGGGCTGTCAACTTCGATAACTTTTTTGCCGTTCCCGTCAAATAAAGTGACGACGACATCAACGCCTTTCTGTTCGACCACGACGTTTAGATATTGTCCCGCCGTCAGCGCGAGGCTGTAAGAATGCGCTTCGTCGCCTTTGAGTTCGCGTTCGATAACTTGTCCTGTCGTCAATTGGCGCAAGTCCGGTGTTTGCGCTGATGTCAATGCGCCGCCGAAAGCCAAAATCAAACACAAAGCCGCCGTGAAAATTGTTAATTTATGTTGCCGGTTAGTCATTCCTTTTCCTCCGAGCGAGAGTGCGATTATTTCACAACGCTCTCTGCTTTTTGCTTGAAAGCATAACAGATGCGCTTGCAGATAGCGAAGCGTCCATCCGTGGGTTTTTCCCAAACGTTCAGCGTATTGATGGTCATTTTGCTCATAAACATATTTAGTGAAATTGTTTCTGAACTGTATTCTGCATCGCATCTTCGCCAGATTTTGTATCGTCCGAAGATATGACGGGTCCCAATTCAAAGCGGTATTTCTCCAA
>MWVV01000092.1_pt1 | contig 32172 bp, 28 predicted proteins | sample 1047281 | NCBI WGS metagenome assembly MWVV01 (sample SAMN06349986, study PRJNA376086) | soil metagenome | isolation source: PT-2 sample Antarctic (ecotone) soil | place: Antarctica | collected 2015-01-13 | reverse complement strand
TAAAAATTACTGCCTGTAACTTCGTTAATCAAATATGAAGCGTTGTGAATACTGATGCCTAATTTTTCGGCGACGGCGGCTAAATTTATTTCGTTATCGAGGAAAATTTTGTCATCTTTTATCAAACCATCCAATTGTGCAGACAATTCAATAATTTGCTCATCGCTCAACCTTTTTGGTTTTATCGGTTCGCTTATAACCTCCGAAATCTCATCCAAGTCTTCATTTTTATAAGGGAAAATCGCCGTCTGTTTCATCGCCGAATACGCCAGTAAAAAAATGGAGATTGCATAAATAAAACGATTGAGGTTAACCAAAAAAGGAAATATTCCGAGTGCGTCATTAATCCAAAAAAGAACGGGAAAAACTGAAATCAACAAGAGCAGTTTGAGCCAATTTAAGTTGATATTTTGCGTTGATGACGTAATCAGTTGTAGGTTTTTTTTGTGTTTTTTTAAGGTGAGATACGAAACAAACAAATATGCCGAAAGCTGAAAAGGCAACAAATCCCGCACATAAAAGGAAGTCTCGCCAATATCAAACAGCGTTTTCGTGCTGATGCTTTCCTTGCCCCAAAATGCAAAATTTTCAATCAATGCAAAAATAAAAAACGGCAGAAAATGAAGCCAATAGCGGATTTTGAATTTGCTGGTTGGATTGACGAAATAAAAAATGCTGATGTAAATACTCGGTGCTAATGAAAACTGCAAACTGTTGAGCCATTTGATGATAAATGTATTAGATTCGCTCAATCCATTGTCATCAAGATAATTCCCGACAAAAATCGTCCCCAGAATAAACGCAAAAAAACTCAGCCATTTATTAGCCTTTGTGTTTTGTTTAAGCGGGTGAAAGTAAAGCAAAAAACACAGCAGAAAACTCTCGCCCACCAAAAATGCAGATAAAAAATTATTCACGGATTGATAAAACGGCAGTCATAATTCTCAACAATAAATAAAACACCGTCACGTCCCAATTAATGAAAAATTTTTTTGCTGAAATATAAAGAAGGACGAAACCGAAGCCTCGTCCAATCAAAACATCAACCTAAAAGTGTCTAATGATGCTCGTGTCCACCTTCGGGCAGATTGCCGTGATAAATCTCCGAACCCGTCGCCGTAAATTCCTCCGCCTTATCAGCCATTTCGACTGCCAATGCTTTTTCTGAGATTTTTGTGTTTATAATTTTTCAACGCTACTGCGCTTTTTTATCGTAAGGCGTGTAGCGTTCCCATTGCCAAGGCGTAAAAGTGTCGTCAATTATCTTTTCTAAAAGCTCTTTATAGATACTCTCGCTGTTGTCGCTATTGGTCATAATAATGATTGAAATGCCCTTATCTTTGAAATTTATGTTATAGTTTTGCCAGCCGTCATCGTGTCCTTCCTTGAAAAATGCCCGTCCGTATTTGGTTTTCAAAAGTCCCCAACCGAGTCCGTAAGACAAATGAATCGCTTTATTTTCGTCCGTTGTTTCGTCTGAAATGGTCGGAAATTGATACTTAGAATTGATTTCGATTTGTGGAGTAATCATCAAAGTCCGCATTTTTCTGCTCAATCCTTTGTCCTGCATTACATATTCAATAAATTTTGAATAATCGGCAATCGTAGTTTCCAAAGAACCTAATCCGCCCGCCTTTTTTCGCTTTTTCTTCCCTTGAGTTTCTTCTTTTGTATTGTGGGGATAGGCGAAATTGTCTTCAAAACTTGGTTGCCAAACGTAGCTTGAACGACTCATGCCGATTGGTTTGAACACTTTTTCAATGGCGATTTCTTCGAGGTTTCTACCCGTTATCTTTTCTATCACCAATTGGAGCAATTTTAGCCCTTCACCCGAATAGCCGTATTTTTTGCCAGGCTGAAAATGAATAGCAAGTTTTCCATTCTCATCAAATGCACCGGTTCGTGCGTTGAAAAATCGCAAATTTTGAAAACCTGTCGTGTGGCTCAAACACATTCTTGTCGTAATCAATTTCCATCGGTCATCGCCCGCTAAATCAGCATAATCTTCGTATTCGGGCAAAGGTTTGTCGAGATATTGAGCAATTGGTTTGTCTAAGGCTAAAACGCCTTCTTCGACAAGTTTGAGCGTTAAAAAAGCGAAAACCGCCTTACTAAATGAAGCTCCGTAAAGAACAGTCGAATTATTCATTAACTCTTGCTTTTGCTTATTCTTATAACCGTAAGATTTTGTATAAACGGTTCGATTATTATTGAGAATTGATAAACCCAACCCCGTAACTTTGGCTTTACTCATCAAAGTCATCACGATTCGATCAACGTCTGCTGTAGATATTTTGTTGCCGCTAAGTTGTTTTATTTGTTTAGTTTGCGCGAAAGCTAATGTTAGGCAAAATAGGATTATTCCTACTGAAATTAAAATTTTCATAGTATGTTTTCTCTCACTATTAACACACCGCAAATAGAGATTTTGTGACAAAAATTCTATTTTCCTGAATAGATTTTCTACAGGGCTAAGTGTTTATTCATTTTGAGTTTTGTTAGAATCAATGATGGTCATCCACGCCTTCGGGTTTTCCGTGGTAAATTTCGCTTCCCGTCGCGGTAAATTCCTTCGCTTTCTACGCCATTCCGACTGCCAGAGCCTTTTCTTCTGGCAGTCAAAGGAGCGGTCAAACGCTCTAAAATCAGTCGCGTTACCGTCCACAATTTACGCCGGACGGCGGCGACACGATTACTTGAATCAGGGGTTCAATCACATCACGATTGCATCAATTTTAGGTCATACCGATTGCGGATGATACAACGCTACGCGCAGTCTTCAAAGACTAAACGTGAAGCAATTGAGCTGCTCGGAAAACAAAATCGTGCCAACGCCGGAAAATGAAAAAGCACTCACAACGGTAAGTGCTCTTGAAAACAAGTGGTGGAGTCGAGGGGGATCGAACCCCTGACCTCTGCAATGCCATTGCAGCGCTCTCCCAGCTGAGCTACGACCCCTTAAAAACAATTAAGAATTATAAATTAAGAATTAAGAATTAACAATTGCGGACTGCGAAATTGCTTTTATCACTTTGATTCTTAATTTATAATTCTTAATTGATTATTTGCCTTTAAAGACCGGCTTGCGTTTTTCCAGAAACGCGGCGACGCCTTCTTCTTTGTCTTCAGTCGAGAAACAGACGGCGAAAAGGTCGATTTCGCGGCGCAAGCCTTCGTCCAGATTTGAACGCGCGGCGAGTTTGACGGCTTCTTTTGCCATTTGCAGAGCGACTGGACTTTTTTCGGCGATTTTACCGGCGAGAGCAAAGGTTTTTTCTTCCAATTGTTCAGCCGGAAAAACTTCATTGACTAAGCCGAGATTGAAAGCCCTCGCTGCATCAATCATATCGCCGGTCAAAATCATCTCCATCGCTTTTGTCTCGCCGATTAAGCGTGTAAGACGCTGTGTTCCGCCGCCGCCGGGAATTATTCCCAAGTTTATTTCCGGCTGTCCGAAGCGCGCGCTCTCGCTTGCCGTTCGCAAATCGCAAGCCATCGCCAGCTCGCATCCGCCGCCCAAACAAAAACCGTTTATCATCGCGATAACGGGTTTTGGGAACGCGTCAAGCGAGTTGAAAAGCGAGCGTTCCTGAAAAACGTTTCGCTGCGCGGCGACGGTTCTTCCGGCAAACTCGCTGATGTCCGCGCCCGCAACGAAAGATTTTTCGCCTGCGCCCGTGATTACGAGAACTCTGACCGCATCATCCGCTTTCAATCGGTCGAGCGCGGCGACACCTTCGAGGTGAACCTGTGAATTTAAAGCGTTAAGTTTACCGGGTCGATTTATCGTCAAAACCGCAACACCGCCGTCGCGCTTTTCAACTGAAATTGTTTCGTAGTTCTTCATAAAAATAGATGTCAGATGATAGGCGTCACACGAAGATTTTTTACTAACATCTGACATCTATTATCTGACATCTTTACCTATTCTTCTTCGTCGTTGTTCTGGTCGTCTGCAATCCACGAGACGAAAAAGCGCAGCCAATTATCCTTTGCTTCGATGACCGAGACGCCGACGCGCGTCGTGCCGTATGCGGCGGGCGCGCTGCGCACAACTTGCGCTTTGACTTCGACCGGAACGCCGTCGGGGCGATGCGAGCGCAGATATAAATTTTCGCCCGCCGTAATTTTTTGATTTAAGTGAAAAAGAGCGCCGGTCGTCGAAATATCGTCGGTTTCGGTCGGCTCGCTCCACGCCGCGTTGTCGTCCGCCGCGCGTCCCGAAACGACAATCGGCAGACGCAGTGCCATCCGCAGCGCAAAGCGTTTTTCCTCAAATTGAGTTTGCGTGTTGGTTGTCATAAAGACAAAATCGAACTCCGGGCGGTTTTCTGTAAAGCAACAAATAGATTAGCACGAACGGAGGCGAAAATTACACGGTTTTTAATAAACTTTTTCTCAATGCGTCGGCTAAGTTGTTTCGGCTGCCGAATTCGACCGTCTTCGCGCGCGTCGGCGGTCGAATTCGACTAATTTATTATTTGATAGTTATACTATAATTTCTATTTGAAACGCTATTAACAGAAGAAAATATTTTTGTTTTGCAACAAACGTTTTAACCAACGCGGCTAAAAATAATGTTGACGGTGAAAAACCTTTCAAATTCTTAGGAAACTGTAAAATTTTATGACTCAGCAGACGGAAATCAATCGCAAAGTCGTTATTTTAGGTTCGGGTCCGGCGGGACTGACGGCAGCAATTTACGCTTCGCGCGCGCAGCTTGAACCGCTTGTCATCGACGGACCGCAACCGGGCGGACAACTGACAATTACAACTGACGTTGAAAATTATCCGGGTTTTGCGAGCGGAATAATGGGACCCGAATTGATGAACCAGTTCAGGGAGCAGGCAATTCGTTTTGGCACGGAGATAATAAACGTCTGGATTGACCGCGTTGATTTGTCGAACAGACCGTTCACGCTTCACGCCAAAGCTAGTCAGGACAGCGTGGAAATCACAACACTTATAAAAGCGGAAACTTTAATTATTTCAACGGGCGCGTCCGCCAAATGGCTCGGCGTCAAAGGCGAAGAACCCGCGCCCGTCGGTTTGGGCGGCAACGGCGTCTCGGCTTGCGCAACCTGCGACGGCTTCTTTTTTCGCGGCAAAGATGTCGTCATCGTCGGCGGCGGCGACACGGCGATGGAAGAAGCAATGTTTTTAACGCGCTTCGCCTCGAAAGTTAATTTGATGCACCGCCGCGATTCGTTCCGGGCTTCAAAGATTATGCAGGAGCGGGTTTTGAACAACGACAAAATCGAAGTTATGTGGAACACGGGAATCAAAGAAATCGTCGGCACAAAAGAAGCGGGCGTAACGGGCGTGAAAATTTTCAACACGCAATCAAATGAAGAAAGCCTCTTTCCGACGCAAGGCGTTTTCGTCGCCATCGGACACAAGCCGAACACAGACCTTTTCAAAGGCGTTCTCGAAATGGACGAAACCGGGTATTTAAAGACCGAAGGACGCACGATGAAAACAAATATTGACGGAGTTTTCGCTTGCGGCGACGCGCAAGACCATTATTACCGGCAGGCGATAACGGCGGCGGGTTCGGGCTGTATGGCGGCGATCGATGCGGAACGTTTTCTCGTCGAACACGGCGAAGCAGTCAAGGAAACGCAGACAAATTGGTAAAACGAACTGGTTCGGGAAAAAAAATAAAAGTTTTGCAGCGATGAAATCCGGCACGCCCGACAAAGTTGCGACAGATTATGACACATGGTCGCGCACATATGAACAAGTTGAAAACCGAACGCGCGACTTGGCGGCGTCGGCGCTGCGGCAGCAGCAAATCTTAAATCTAATCGACAAAGACGCGCTCGAAATCGGCTGCGGAACGGGTTTCAATACGAGATATTTGGCATCGCATTGCCGCAGCGTCGTCGCCGTCGATTTTTCCGAAGGAATGCTCAGCCGTGTGCGCGCCAATGTCTCCGCCGCTAACGTTAGTTTCGCGCGGGGCGATATACGACAAAAATGGAATTTCACCGACGCTTCGTTTGATTTAATCGTCTGCACACTCGTTCTCGAACACGTCGAAAATCTGCGCCACGTCTTCGCCGAAGCCGCGCGCGTCCTGCGCACGGGCGGCGAATTCCTGATTTACGAGCTTCATCCGTTTCGCCAGATGCGCGGCGGGCAGGCGCAATTTACAAACGCCGATTCAAACAAAACCGTTTTCATACCGGCGTTCACGCACGATATTTCGGAATTTGTAAATGCAGGTGTCGAAAGCAGATTCGAGTTATTAAAACTCGAAGAGGTGCGCGACGAAGACGAAAATAAATCAGCCTTACCTCGCTTGCTCTCGCTTCTTGTTCGCACAAAAGGCAAACATTTTTGATTGCAAAAAGTTCTTATCGAAAAATTTTTCCGCATCCGTTAAAAAGTTTTCCACAGGTGGAAAACTTGAAAAGCCCAAAACTTTTTTGCTCCCGCGTCGTAATCAAGTTTGCACATTTCCAAAATACATTTTCGGAGCAAATTAAGATGTCCAAAAAAAATCCGTTTAGCTTTTTAGCAGCTTTAATTTTGACCGCTTCAATTTTCACCGTTTCCGTGCCGTCAATCGGTTACGCGCAAACGGCGACCTCGACCCAAACCGCGAGCGATTTGACGCAGCGTCTGAAAACGCTCGAAGAAAAAATCGAGGCGGCGCGCGCCAAATTCGGCGTTCCCGGCTTGTCGCTCGCCGTCGTCAAAGACGGCGAAGTCGTTTTTATCAAAGGTTTCGGCTACAAAGATTTCGATAAAAAAATCGCCGTTACGGGCGACACGCAGTTTGAAATCGGCTCGGCGACCAAAGCATTTACCGCTTTGAGCGTTTTGATGTCGCAGGAAGAAGGCAAGTTAAACATCAACGACAATCCGAAAAAATATTTGCCGTATTTTCGAATAAACGACCCGGAAACCGACAAAAACATCGCAATTCGGGATTTGCTCTCGCATTCGTCCGGGTTAAATCGGACAGATTTGGCGATGGTTTCCGGGAAATTAAACCGCGAAGAATTGATAAGAGTTGCGGGCGAAGCCAAGCCGACGGCGCGCTTGCGCGAGAAATGGCAATATCAAAACGTGATGTTCACGGCGGCGGGCGAGATTGTCGCGCGGGTTCAGAAAATGCCTTGGGAACAATTTGTTGCGGCGAGGATTTTCAGAGCGCTCGGAATGACCAATTCAAACGTATCGGTTAAGGAAATGCAGGCGGCGAAGGATTTTTCGCTCGGCTACAGATATAACCCCGACACGAAAGCGACGAGCTTTTTGCCGATTCGTGATATTGACCCAACCGCTCCGGCGGGCGCGATAAATTCGAGCGCGAGAGATATGACCGAATGGCTCAAATTTATGCTCAACGGCGGCGCGACGCCGGACGGCAAGCGTCTTGTTTCCGAAAGTTTATTTGCGGAATTAACCAAGCCGCAAATGACAATCGCGGGCAAAGCAAGTTACGGTTTCGGCTGGTTCTTGCAGGACTGGAAAGGCTCGAAAGTCGTTCAGCACGGCGGAAACATTGACGGTTTTACGACGATGGTGGCGATGTTGCCGGAAAAGAAATTGGGTTTTGTGATGCTATCGAACGCCGATTCTTCGCCGATTGCCGGCGCGATTATGCCGACTGTTTGGGAAAGCATTTTGGGCAAACCGGCGGATAAAACAGTTGTCGCCGCAAACGCGAACATCGAAAAAATTCCAACCGAAAAACTCGTCGGACAATATTTTTTCAAAGAAACCGGATTTTCCGTCGAAATCGTCGCTAAAGACGGCAAACTGCTGATGAACGTTCCGGCGCAGCCGCAATACACATTGGAAAACATCGGCGGCAATAAATATAAACCACAGCCTTTGCCCGACGGATTTTTCGTAACCTTTCAATCGGCGGCGGCGAAAGCGGGCGAAGTAGAAGTGGTTATGGAGCAGCCAAACACTTCTTTTACGATGTCGCGCGTAACCGCCGAAGAATCCGGCGCGATTGCGAAAAAACTTGAAGGCTACAAAGATTTTGTCGGCAATTACGAATCGAAAGACAACGCGGCGTCGAAAGCCGAGCTTGCCGTTAAAGATACGGCGCTCGTCGTAACTTTAAGCGGACAGCCCGCACTCGCTCTAGTGGAAAAATCGAAAGACGTTTTCGGCATAAACGGTTTTCCCGCAACTTATCAGGTAAAAATAAAACGCGAAGCGAACAATCAAGTAAATACTATTGTTTTCAGCCAGCCCGAAGGCGAATTTGAATACAGACGCGCGTCGGGAGCGGCGGTTTCAAACGCGCCGCAAATGACGGTTGACGAGTTGATGGCGAAAGTCGTAGCGGCGCTCGGCGGCGAAGCCAACTGGCGCAAACTCAATTCGCGCGTCGTTAAATTTGATTTGGATTTCGTTAATCAAGGCATCAAAGGCTACGGCATGCAATACTCGAAAGCCCCGAATTTCACTGTCGCGGAAAGCACTCTGACCGCGCTCGGCAAGCCAATCGGCTGGATTTCCGAATACTTCAACGGCACGGAAGCAGGCGAGGCGACGAGCTTTACGACGGCGGAAAAAGCGACTGGCAAAGCGCTCGACGATGCGCGTCTGAACGCGGATTTTTACGGTTTGATTGATTGGAAAACAAATTATAAAAAAGTCGAAATGAAGGCGGCGTCAAAAGTCGGCGACGAAGACTCATATGTTGTTTCGTTCGAACCGGAAAAAGGCAACAAAGACGTTTTGTATTTCAGCCAGAAAACTTTTCTGCCAATAAAGCTCGAATCGGCAATCAGGATTACGAGCGCCGGAATCGATTTGCCCTACACGGAAACTTACGGCGATTATCGCAGCGTTGACGGCATAATGCTTCCGTTCCGAACAGTCGGTTCAAACATCACAAACGGCGAAATCGTAACCGTTTTGAAAGAAGTCAAACACAACGCGCCGATTGACGACAAAGTTTTCAAAGGTCGTGAAAAATAAATCGGTTTCGATTTAAAAATAAAAAAGGCGCGGAAATAAAAGTTTCCGTGCCTTTTTATTTAATCGGTTAAAGCCATCGCATTGAGACTATTTAATTGCGGTTCTGAATGGTCGAATACGGCGTCCAATTCTTTTTCGATGCTGCCGTGAAGCGGTTTTAATTCTTTGACGAGCGGCGCGAAATTCTCGAAATCATAAAGCTCGGTGTCGAGCAGGTGCGAGCCGGTTACGTTCGAGAGAGCCGTCATAATCGACGAGCGCACATTGGGAATTTCCCTTGCCAATTCATTGATAAGGCGCTTGACGCGCGCGCGTTTCAGATTCGGCTGCGAGCCGCACAGATTGCAGGGAATTATCGGAAACTGTTTTTCTTCGGCAAAGCGCGCGATGTCTTTTTCCTGACAATATGCGAGCGGACGAATGACCGTGTTGCGTCCGTCGTCCGAACGCAAGATAGGCGGCATCGCTTTTAATTGTCCGACGAAAAATAAATTTAATAAAAAGGTATTGATAATGTCGTCGGCGTGATGACCAAGCGCAATCTTCGTGCAGTTTTCTTCGACGGCTACGTTATAAAGAATGCCGCGCCGCAAACGTGAACAAACCGAGCAGAAGGTTTTGCCTTCGGGAACGAGGCGCGTAACAATCGAATAAGTATCTTCCTGCACGATGCGGAACGGAACGCCGACGCTCTGTAAATAATCGGGCAAAATGTGTTCGGGAAATTCGGGCTGTTTCTGGTCGAGATTGACGGCGAGAATTTCAAATTTCACGGGCGCGCGCCTTCGCACGTCGAGAAGTAGTTCGAGCATCGTGTAGCTGTCTTTACCGCCCGAAAGACAAATCATAACTTTGTCGCCGTCCTCAATCATCGAAAAATCGCGAATCGCTTCGCCCATTCGTTTGAGCAGCTTTGTTTTCGTCTTGGTTTCTACAAACAATTTTTTTCTCTCCTTTCAAACCTTAAAGTTTGACACGCGGCGCGCCGATTGACAACCGTTTGAAAAACGGCTGGACACAAATCGAAAAATTCTTTTATCATTGTCGTTCGCCGTTCGCTTTCGTCCCGTTAAAACGATGCTCGAAAATGACTTCTTTTTATTAGACGACTTTTCGTTCGTCAACGAAGAATTTTACGCGTCCAAAGTTTCGCCGTCTCAAAGCGACGAGCTTCTCGCGAGCGGATGGCGACATTTCGGCGCGCATTATTTTCGTTACAATTTCGGTTTTTACGAACGCGAAATCCGCCGCGTTCTGCCGCTCCGCATTCGCCTTTCCGATTTTACAAATTCAAAGAGCCAGCGTCGAATTCGTCGAAAAAATCAGGATTTGCAAACCGTTGTCCGTCCAGTTGAAATCACGCGCGAAAAAGAAATTCTCTTCGAGCGCCATAAGCAAAGATTTACGCGCGACGCGCCGGATTCGATTTACGATTTTCTCGACCGGGATGCGGCAAATACGCCGTGCGAAGCATTTGAAATCCGTGTTTATAACAATAAAACATTACTCGCCGCGAGCTTTTTCGATGTCGGGAAACGCGCGACTTCCGGCGTCTATGCTGTATTTGAACCGACGGAAAGCGCGCGCAGTTTGGGCATTTTTACAATGCTTCTCGAAATAGATTTTGCCCGCGAACACGGCAAAAATTTTTATTATTCGGGCTACGCTTACGAGGGAAAATCTTTTTACGATTATAAAAAACGCTTCTCGGCACTGGAAACTTACGACTGGAACGACGGCGGTTGGAAAAAATTTGAGCAAACAAGTTAGATTACGGTTTTAAGCTTTATCTAAAAAATACGGCGCAAATTTTTCCGGCGTTCGCGCCGCAAATCCAGCGACAAGATTTTCGACGGCGTGTATATTTGAAGAAATCAAAACAAATAAAATTTAAGGAGAAAAACCTATGACGACGGAAAATAAATCAAACGACAATCAAGAGGCGAAAAACGAATCGGAAAATAAACAAAACGATTCGGCAAAAACGGACGAGAAAAACGCGACGCCGGACGCGAGCGGCGACCCGGGCAGAACGCCCGGGTCGGCGGAGGGCGACGAAGAAACCATCGACGAAGACATCCGCCAAAAGGAAGCGGAAGGCAAATTATAACTTGCTTTTATGAAAGCGGAAAACTTAAAAGTCAAAAACGTGATTTCACGGAAACGGCAGAAACGCCGCGCCCCAATCGCGTTTTCTCTCGTCGCAATTTTCTGCGTTTTCTTCTTCGGCGGCGGTGAAACTCTTTTCGCGCAGGATTTTCAAGCCGTCGCCGACGGCGTCGAACACGCCCGAATGACGCGCCGAATGAAATCGGCGGACGGCAAAGACGAAAATGTGGTTTTCAATTTTCTGCGGCTCGATTTAACGAAAGTCCGGCTCGATGTTGTTCACGCTTTAGACGCCGCCATCGGACTGGAAAAAACTTCTTCGATTGCCATCCGATACGGCGCGTTTGCGGCGATAAACGCCGGTTTCTTCCGCTTGGACAAAAGCATTTTCGCGGGCGATGCGGCGGGCGTTTTGGTAATTGACGGAAAACTTTTGAGCGAATCTTTTAACGGGCGAATCGCATTAGGATTAAGCAATCGAAGAAACAAAACCGAAGTTTGGTTTACCAAACAAAATACGATTCCGGCTTTGAAAATCGGAAATCGGGATTGGGAAATTTCAGGCATCAATCGTGAACGTAAAACGGACGAGCTGATTTTATTCACGCCGGAATTCCATCGCACTACTTTGACCGATAATGATGGTCTCGAAATTTTTGTCGAAGGCGGGAAAGTTTTTTGGATAGCCGACGGAAAGGGAAGCGGTTTCATTCCCGGCAATGGTTTTGTTTTATCGGCAAATGGCAAAGCGCGCGAAAAATTGCTCGCACAAGTAAAGATTGGCGAAAAACTCGCCGTCGGCGCGCGCCATTTTCCGTTCAAATCCGTCGGCGGCGAAGCGGAAGACGACAACAACGCGAAATTATTTATGGCGCAAGACATCGAAGATTTTGTCGGCGGCGTTCCGCAACTTATTCGCAACGGCAAGATTGATATTACGTGGCAGCAGGAAAAAACTTCAAAAGCGTTTGTCGAAACGCATCATCCGCGCACGGCGGCTGCGCTTCTTAAAGACGGGAAATTTTTAATGATTACGGTTGACGGCAGAAGCGAAGAGAGCGGCGGAATCAGTTTGCCGGACTTGGCGAATGTGCTTCTTGAAATGGGCGCGACCGACGCGATGAACTTGGACGGCGGCGGCTCGACGACGATGTTTTTAAATGGAAAAGTTGTCAACAAACCTTCGGACAAAGAAGGCGAGCGCGCCGTCAGCGATGCAATTTTGGTTTTCCCGCGCAAGAAAAATTAGAGGCAAAAAAGGAAAGCGAAAAAGTTTGTCGTCCAAAGACAAACTTTTTCGCTTTCCTTTTTTGGCGTGTTCGCGCGCCTAAATAATTTTCATCAAAATTTTTCTCTCACGCGCGCCGTCGAATTCGCACAAATAAACGCCTTGCCATTGTCCGAGCAACAGCTTGCCGTCTTCAAACGGAACGGTAACGCTCGAACCGGTCAAAGAAGATTTGATGTGCGCGTCGGAGTTGCGCTCGACGTGGCGGAAATCTTTGTAATCATGCGGAATTAAATCGTGCAGAAAACCAAGCATATCGCTTTTCACGTCCGGGTCGGCGTTCTCATTAATGGTCAAGCCGCACGTTGTATGCTGCGTGAAAAGTATGCAGATGCCTTCTTTTATTTCGCTGTCGCGCAAAACGTTTTCGACTTCGGAAGTGATTTCAATCATTTCCTCGCGCTCGCTTGATTGAATTTTTAGAGTTTGCATAAAAATACGAAAGTAAATTGGACGCCGATAAACGCCGATTCGACGGATTTTCACGTATTTATTTCAAACAATTCAAGCGTGAAAATCCGCCGAATCTGCACAATTTCTTTTACAGTCTCTTTTCAGCAGTAACTTTAACTGTTTGTTCCAAATTAACTTTTGGAGTTATTTCTGCGTGAGGAGCAGTTTTATTTACATTAGCATTAATATGCGGAGCGATAATCAAGGCGACGATACTCATCAGTTTAATGAGAATATTCATCGAAGGTCCTGAAGTATCTTTGAACGGGTCGCCGACGGTATCGCCCGTAACGCTCGCTTTATGAGCTTCGCTTCCTTTGTATTGCATTGTCCCGTTAATCATTACGCCGGCTTCAAATGATTTTTTAGCATTATCCCAAGCTCCACCGGCATTGTTTTGGAAAATTCCCATTAGAACGCCTGTAACAGTAACGCCTGCTAATAAACCGCCGAGAACTTCCGGTCCAAAAACGAATCCAACCACAACCGGAGTAATTAAAGCGATTGCGCCGGGAAGCATCATCTCTCTTAGAGATGCTTTAGTGGAAATAGCGACGCATTTATCATATTCCGGTTTTGATTCATACTCCATAATTCCCGGAATTTCTCTGAACTGCCGTCTGACTTCCTGCACCATCGACATTGCCGCTCTGCCGACTGCCGCAATACAAAGAGAAGAAAAGATGAAAGGAATCATTCCGCCGACAAACAAACCTGCGAGAACGTCCGCTTTATAAATATCAATCGAGCTGATACCGGCAAGACCGACATAGGCTGCAAATAATGCCAGAGCCGTAAGCGCGGCTGAAGCGATAGCAAAACCTTTACCCGTCGCCGCCGTTGTATTTCCAACCGCATCCAAAATATCGGTTCTCTGTCTGACTTCTTTTGGAAGTCTGCTCATCTCGGCAATGCCGCCGGCGTTATCGGCAATCGGTCCGAAAGCGTCGATTGCAAGCTGCATAGCCGTTGTCGCCATCATTCCCGCCGCCGCAATCGCAACTCCGTATAAACCTGCAAAGTAGTGAGATAAATAAATACCGGATGCCAGAATAAGTGTCGGAACTAAGGTAGACTCCATTCCAACGGAAAGACCGCCGATAATATTGGTGGCAGCGCCTGTATCAGACTGTTGAATGATTGAATTAACAGGTCTTCTTCCGATTGCTGTGTAGAATTCAGTTACGATGCTCATCAGAGCGCCGACAAATGAGCCGACTAATATTGCCAGAAAAACTCCCGTATTTGTGAAGTTAGTGCCTCTGAGAGTCATATTTGCGGGAAGCATCCACATCACAATAAAGTAACAAGCAATTGTCGTAATAATAATCGAAGCCCAGTTCCCGACGTTCATTGCTCTTTGGACATTACCTTTATCATCGGAAATTCTAACAAGTGAAAAACCGATGATAGAAAATATAATTCCAAGTCCGGCAATCAGCATCGGAAGAAGCATCGGAGAAAGCCCGCCGAAATTATCGCTGACGACAATCTCGCGTCCGAGAACCATCGTCGCCAGAATCGTCGCCACATATGAGCCGAAAAGGTCGGCTCCCATTCCGGCAACGTCGCCGACGTTATCGCCGACATTATCTGCAATAGTTGCCGGATTTCTCACGTCATCTTCAGGAATTCCCGCTTCGACTTTGCCGACAAGGTCCGCTCCAACGTCAGCCGCTTTCGTATAAATACCGCCGCCGACTCTTGCGAAAAGAGCGATTGATTCCGCGCCTAATGAGAAACCGGCAAGAACTTCAATCGCTTTTTCCATTGCGAATCCATTAACAGAACCAGTAGGATTCATAGAAGTATTCGCAACATAAATATTATAAAAAACAATAAACAAAGAACTTAGACCTAAAACCGCAAGTCCCGCCACTCCAAGCCCCATCACGGTTCCGCCGGTAAAAGCAACTTTTAAAGCTCCTTTCAAATCGGTGCGAGCAGCTTGAGTTGTTCTCACATTCGCTTTGGTTGCGATATTCATTCCAATATAACCGGCAGTCGCGCTTAAAACCGCGCCGATAATAAATGAAACCGCAATAACCGGAGAAGATGTTTCCACCATCGTTCCAGACCAACCTAAAAGAGCCGCAGCAACAATCGCAAAGTAGGTTAATACTTTCCACTCGGCTTTTAAAAAAGCCATCGCGCCTTCGGCAATAAAGCCTGCAAGTTCAACCATTTTTTCTTCACCGGCAGGCTGTTTAGCTACCCACGAAGATTGAACCGCCATCACAACTAATCCCAAAATTCCTAGTGCCGGGATTAGATAAAGAATTGTAGATTCCATTAAAAACCACCTATCTGTTAAATTTTTTAATTAAAAATATGACAGCCCTCTCCGGCGTGAAGAACAACGAACCAAATCAGGCAAAAGGGTAATTATTGCCGATTATAGGGCAAACATTCAAATAGACTTTACGAATCAACCGGGAAATAACAAATTTCAGCGAATCAAAACGCAATTTAAAACAAAAAAGCTCACGTTTATGCGGATTTTTATCATAAAAGATTATCCGTTTATAAACCGTGCTTTTTCACGTTAGATTATTAATTTCTTTTTATTTCTCTTTTTCCATTAATTGGATGAATCGCTCGAACAGATATTCCGAATCGTGCGGACCGGGCGCGGATTCGGGATGATATTGAACGGAAAAAACCGGCAGAGATTTATGCCGTAAGCCCGCGACGGTGTTGTCGTTTAAGTTTACGTGAGTTATTTCGACATCAGCGGGCAGAGATTTTTCGTCGACGGCGAAACCGTGATTGTGCGCGGCGATTTCGATTTTGCCGGTCGTCAAATCTTTTATCGGCTGGTTGCCGCCGCGATGTCCGAATTTTAATTTGAAAGTTTCACCACCGAACGCCTGTCCCAAAATCTGATGTCCGAGACAGATGCCGAACATCGGCACGTTTTCCGCCGCGAGTTTTTTTATTTCTTCGACAACCGTTTTCATCGAAGACGGGTCGCCCGGACCGTTCGAGAGAAAAATTCCGTCGGGTTTTAGCGCGAGAACTTCGGCGGCGGAGGTTTCGGCGGGAACGACCGTTAAATGACATCCGAAGCGCGCAAACTCGCGCAGGGAATTAGTCTTTACACCGAAATCGAACGCGACGACGTGAAATTTTTCCGAGCCGTTTTTTGGTTCGTATTCAAAAGATTCTCCGACCGTAACCTTGCTGGCAAGCTCGCGGTTTTTCATTTCCGGCGAGCTTAAAATCTTTTCGAGCAAAGATTTTTCGCCCGAATCGACGGTCGAAATCGCCGAGCGCATCGCTCCTTTGTCTCGGATGTGGCGAACGAGAGCGCGCGTGTCGATACGCTCGATACCAACGATTTTATGACGTTTTAAATACGAATCTAAAGTTTCCGTCGAGCGCCAATTCGACGCTACGCGGCTCGCTTCGCGCACAACGAAACCTTCAACCCAAGGCTGGCGCGATTCGCTATGGGCTTCATTGACGCCGTAATTTCCGACGAGCGGATACGTCATACAGACGATTTGTCCGGCGTAAGACGGGTCGGTCAGAATTTCCTGATAGCCCGACATCGACGTATTGAAAACAATCTCGCCGAATGTTTCGCCCGACGTGCCGAACGAAGCGCCGCGAAAGGCGCGCCCGTCTTCGAGCATCAAAATCGCGTTCTTCGTTAAGTTCATTTTTTGGATGTTAAGACCGCTTTTCTCTCTCTGTGCGTTAATTTTACTCGTCTTCGTTTTCGGCGCGCGCGTCCGTTTCGCTTCCGGCAGTCGGCGCGGCTTCTTCCAGATTGTATTTCGCGTGTTTGATAAAACCGATATCCGACGGTTTCCAGTAACGGAAAAATGCTTTACCGTAAATGTATTTTTCGGGAACTAAGCCCCAATAACGCGAATCGGACGAATTGTCGCGGTTGTCGCCCATCACGAAATAATAATGCTCGTCCACTGTTTTTAAGGGAAAACTCGGCAGCGATTGGTTACGCTCGGTGTCTAAATATGGCTCGTCAAGCTGCGCACCGTTGATAAAAACTATGCCGTTTCTGACTTCGACCGATTCGCCGGGCAAACCGATAACCCGTTTGACGTAGCTTTTATCGGGGTTGTGCGGATACCAGAAAACTACCACGTCGCCGCGCTCGATGTGTCCCCAGGTGAAACTTTTGAATTTGTAATAAACCAGTTTATCGACTAGCAGACGCTCGCCGTCGCGTAGTTGCGGCAGCATCGACGTGCCTTCGACGACGACCGGCTGAGCGACGAAGACGCCGAGCAGAATCAGAACCGAAACGATTAAAATTATATCTCGAAGCAGCTTCGCGCTTTCCGACCAAAGCCCCTTTCTCGATTCTTTTTTCAGGCGATAAACTTCGATGTCGCGGTCGTCGTTCGCCGCGTGTGCGCCGAAGGCGAATTGGTTTTTTTTCCGTAAATCGAACATAATCTAAAGCGTTTTTAAGAGCGTCGGGCGGCTCGTCGAGCCGCAAGATTTTACGGCTTAAAAGTAAAGTTATCGGTAACGCGCTTCAAAGTCAAAAACAATGGGAGTTTAATTGTCTGAACAAAGAAATTCGCGCGCTTTTCCCCGCCGCCGAAAAATACACATATCTAAACAGCGCGGCTGTCGCACCGCTGCCGCTGCTCGCAGCGAAAGCCGTTGCCGCGCAGCTTCGAGACGTGAGCGAAAACGGCTCGGTAAATTTTACCGATTGGGTGCAAACCAAAAATCGCGCTCGCGCGTTAGCAGCGCAAATGCTCGGCGTCAAAGCCGAACAAATCGCTTTTGTGCGAAATACTTCTGACGGTTTGGCGACGATTGCAAACGGTTTGAAATGGAAAAACGGCGACAATATCGTCAGTTTCGCGCGAGAATTTCCCGCGAATTTTTACGCGTGGCGCAGAATCAGAGACACGTTCGGCGTCGAGCTTCGTTTATGTCCTGAAAGAAACGGACGCATCGATTCGGATGAATTTATAAATTTAATCGATGCGAAAACGCGAATTGTTGCAATCAGCGCCGTGCAATACGGATCGGGTTTTCGCTCCGATTTGGAAAAAATCGGGCGCGCCGCGCGAGCGGTTGACGCGCTTTTTGTTGTCGATATTATTCAGGCGTTTGGGGCGCTGCCGCTCGATTTGCCCGCGCAAATGGTCGATGCGGCGGCGGGCGCGAGCCACAAATGGCTATGCGCGCCCGAAGGCTGCGGCATTTTATATTTGTCGAATCGTGCGCGTGAGCGCGTCCAGCCGACGCTCGTCGGCTGGATTAGCGTCGGCGTACCTTGGGATTTTGAAAACGTCGAACAAACGTTTCAGCCGAACGCGCTGGCGTGGGAAACGGGAACGGGTGCTGCGTCGCTTTTTTACGGTTTAGAGCAGAGTTTGAAATTATTGAACGAAACGGGCGCGGAAAATATAGGAAATTATTTGGAAGAATTATCCGATTATTTGTGCGAGTTTCTAGCTGGAAAAAATTACGAAATCGTCAGCTCGCGCGCGGCGAATGAAAAATCGCAAATCGTCTGCATTGAATATCGCGGCAGTTTAACCTCGAACGAAATCGCCGAACTGCTGCAAAAGGAAAACATAATCGTCTCGCCGCGCGGCAGCCGCATTCGTGTCGCGCCGCATTTCTTCAACAACCGAGAGGACATCAAACGCTTAATCGAGTTTTTACCGTAAAAGAGAAAGTTAGCCACAGAAAGCACAAAAAGGATTATTTGAAAACATTTTTCTTTGTCAAATATCTTTTCTAAATTCTTTTTTTGCGTCTTTTGTGCTTTCTGTGGCTATTCTCCCAATAATCTGTCCGCCGGGTTTGGCTGCGTCAAGCCGTCTAGATTGAGGCGCGTCATACCGCCGGCATCGGAAAACGCGGCGGTGCTGGAACGTCTTTGCTCGCGCGCTCGATAGAAAAAGAAACCGACGATGAGTCCGGCGAAAACCGAAAGCCCTATACCGCTGGCTATGGCGGTTACAGTCGTTAGAAAAAGGCTCGAAGTGCCTTCGATAAAAGCTCGCTCGGCGCGCCTTAGCGAATAAGGGTCTCTGCCGAGCCACTGCACGGTTTTTTCGTATTTTATCTCGTCGAGCAGCGCGTTTGCCGCCGTTTCGTCCGGTGCGTCGAAGACAAAGGCATTGTAATTTCCGATACGTCGGTAAACGGTCGATCGGCTTTCTCCGATTTCGCCGAGACGCTCCCTTATGCGCGTGTCGGCTTCGATTGACGCCTGTGGCGAGCCGTATTCGATGATTAAAAGTTTGCCTTGCGGATATGGGGCGGTTACCGCTTCGGTTCCGCCGCCGAAATCGATTAAATCAAGGGGCTGCCGCTCTGCGCCGAGCGCGTCTCGTAAATCGTTTCGGTTTAAGATATAAAACGCACGATTTCGTGCATTTTCCCAGTCGGGTAAGTGCTTGACTAAAACCGGAACGCCATCCGATTCCGAAACTTCCTGACTTTTTACAGGTGCGCTGCTGACGCTTGTCTGGGCAGAAATGCCGCAGACCGCAAACATCAAAATAAACGCCGAAATTAAAATTTTAACCGACCAGCTTCGTTTCATTTTCACTGTTTTCCGCACCGGAGATTCTTAAAATTTGTGTTAATGACAATGATAACATTGCTGGAAAATACTCGCCAGCCAAGTAGCAAATTGATACAATCAACAAAAACGTATAGCCTTTGCATCAAATACTACACACTCCATTTTAAATCTGAATTAAGATGTCGGGCGAATACATTTATTAAGTCCGGCAAATGAAACAAAAGGCGTCGCTGTACGTTAAATAATTTATAGATATTATAAACGATTCTTGTGGCACGATAATTGATATAGCGAACACGGGGGAAAACGAGAAAAATGACTACAACAACCAAAACTTTGGAATATCCGATTTGGCAAAACGCGGCGCAGGCGTCCGATGCTTCTGCCGAAATTGAAAAGAAAAATTCTAACGCAGCGAAGGGAAAAGTCAGTTCCGCTTCGACCGACTTTGAATTGACGCAGCTTGCCGCCCAAGGGAATATGGCGGCGTTTGAAGAAGTTTATAATCGGCATCACCGCCGCGTTTATTCGATTTGTTTGCGAATGCTGCAAAACGCGACCGAAGCCGAAGATTTGACCCAAGACGTCTTCATCCAGCTTCACCGAAAAATCGGCAGCTTTCGCGGCGATTCCGCTTTCACGACGTGGCTCCATCGATTGACGGTCAATCAGGTTTTAATGCACTTTCGCAAGCGTAACGTGAAATTTGAAAAAACTACGGAAGAAGGCGAAACGCCGGTGCAGATTGTCGGCGGCACGGAAAATCCGCGCAAAATGCCGATTGTCGATAAAATTGCCATCGAAAACGCCATTGCGCAATTGCCGAACGGTTACCGAAATGTTTTCGTGCTGCACGATGTCGAAGGCTACGAACACGAAGAAGTAGCGAAAATCTTAGGCTGCTCGGTCGGAACGTCAAAGTCGCAGCTTCACAAAGCCCGATTAAAACTGCGCAAGCTGTTGCAGAAAAAAGCAAATCCGCGTTTGCTAGGCGCTTTCTAATTATAATTTAACTTTATTTGGAAAAAGGCTTCTCGAAATTTCGAGAAGCCTTTTTCTTATGAAAATCTATTCAATCCTTTCCAATTCATCTCAAACTTTTCATCCGCGTTTTGCCGTTTTCCGTAAATTTTTGTTATTCGCGCAGTTCGCCGCCGGTGATTTTTATGTTTCGTTTTTCCAATTCCGCGACAAATTTTTCGGCGTCAATCGCTTTTTCCTGCGGAGTTGCGCCGTGCATTTTCGCGTCGCCGCGCGCCGCCATCTGCGCGATGATTGAGGCGGGAAAAGCGGTCGTTCGCATCATCGCGCTCAAATTCGTCCGCTCGTCGAATTTATCCATGATATCGTAACGCAGAGTTTTCCGTTTGCCGTTTTTTACTCCGACAAATTCAAGGCGAATCAAAACAAAATCCGGCTCGTCGGCGGGCAGATTTCTTTGCAAAAGCTCGCCTAAAACCGCGCGCGGTTTTATTTTAACGCATTCGGCGACGATTTCTTCGCTCGAACACAAACCCAAATCAATCAGCGTTTTGAACCGCTCGCAATGCCCTTTGTAGCGAATGGTTTTGTAATCGAGTTCTTTTATTTTTCCAAAAAATGTTTCGGGCAAAGTCGATGTTCCGCCCGAAGTCTGAAACGCTTCGAGCGCGGGAAAATTTTCAAACGAAAGCGTTTCGAGTTCAGTCATCGATTCGACTTCGCAAATTTCGCCGCCGCGTATGACGCGCGCCGTCTCGACGTATTCGTTTATCAAGCCTTCGACCGAAAAAACCAGTTGGTAATCGAGCGGCGGACGCGGGTGCTGCGGCAAACCGCCGACGCGGATATGAATTTCTTCCGTCTCGTCAAACTGATTTGCGCCGCGCGTCGCTAAAATCGAAACCATTCCGGGCGCGAGTCCGCAGTCGGGAATAATGTTGATGCCGGCACTTTTCGCCAGTTCGTCGAGCGCAAGCTGCGCGTCAACGACGTAATTATTTCCGCCCAAATCACAGAAATTCGTCTTCGTTTCAATCGCGGCTTTAGAAAGTTCAAGATTAAACCAGTAATTAACGCACGAAATCGCCGCGTCGTGTCCGCGCATAGCAGATACGACCGCTTTATAATCGGAAACGTCGAGTTGCTTCGCCGTAATTTTTGAACTGCCGACAATTGACTCAACCGTTTCGGCTTTGGCAAAATTGGCGTCGGCAATCGTAACGCCTTCGACTTCAGGCGAATTATGCGCCAAATCATACGCTGCGCCGTGTCCCATTCTGCCTGCGCCGAGAACTAGTATTTTCATAAATCGGCAACTCGGAGATACCTGAAAGTGAAAATTGGGAAGTGAAGGAATTTTTTATTTTTCACTTCTCAGTTATTAGTAATTCAGTTCCAATCGTCAATCTCGTCGGGTCTTTCCGCCGCGAGAATTTGGCGTGCGTATTCAAAGACTTCTTTTTTCCAGAGACGCATCGAATCGGTCAGTTTAAAGGCGACCTGCGGGTGCGCGGCATTGCGCACGACGCGGATGACCTGCACGGTAAAGCTCATTTCCGCCTTGGGTTTTTCCGTTACGGTTAATTGGACGCGGCTGCCGACGCTCGGCAAATTGCGCGGCATAAAAACCAGCGTTCCGTGCAAACCGACGTTCTCGGTTAAACCGTCCTGCTCGAATTCTTCGCCTGCTTCGTTTTTCCAACGAATGCGAACCGGAAAAGAAATGTTATAGCGCGACCCGCCTTTGCGTCGTTCCTGCATAAAATTTTTGTCTCCCGAAGTGGTTTTTCAGTTTTTTGAATATACTCGAACGGTTTGCACAAGTCTAATAAAAAGATTGATTTAACGGTTTTTCAGCGGCTTGAGTTTCCGCCCTGATGTTTTACCATATTTCAGGCGGCTGGACAATACTATTTCAAAAGTGCTATTATCAAATACGTTCAAAGGGAAGTCCTTTATTGGGTTTCTGTTTTACTCGGGCAGTCATCTTCAAACAAAAAAAAGAATTTGGCAAATTTACACGGAAAAATCCGATTTTTCCAGTGTTTCAATTTTTCTTTTGCCCAGAAAAAACATTCAAACTACAAGGAGAATTTACTGATGAGAATATCAACCAGAGGCAATGTCCTCTTTTGTTTGGCAACAGCCTTTATCGCGGTTTTATTTTATTTCCAACCGACGGCTGAAGCCAAAGCAGCCTTTACCGAGGCGACAGATTTACAAGAAAACATTTCAGAAACAGTCAATCAATCAAATTTCCAGCCCGAAAATCAAATACAAAATTTAATCGAATCATCCGCCCAAACCGTTGCAAACACAGTTATTGCCGAAGCGCGCAGCTTTCGCGCGACGGCGTATTGTCTACAAGGGCGAACCGCAAGCGGCAGCGGCGTTCGTCGCGGCATTGTCGCGGCAGACCGGCGTGTTCTGCCGCTCGGAACGCGCATACAAGTTAGCGCAGGCGCTTACAGTGGAACTTACACGGTTGCCGACACGGGCGGCGTAATCAAGGGACGAATTCTCGACATCTGGGTTCCGACCTGTGCGGAAGCCATCCGCTTCGGACGCAGAAACATTTCGGTCAGCGTCGTCGGCGCGAAGAAATCAAAATCAAACAGCTAAATTTAAGACAATTTATATTTAACAATTTTTCTAAAACACTTTTAATACAAAAACCGTCTCGAACAATCGAGACGGTTTATTTTTTTGGAAATACAGTTTCAGACTGTTCGACAAATAATTTGTTTCGTTTTCGCCAAAAAACGTGAAAGTTATCAAATTAAAACTATCCGTGCTTTTTTACTTATTCGGTCGTGCTGATTTCTTCTTCAAGCAATTGGCGTTCGTATAAATCGGCGTATTCGCCGCCGTGTTTCAGAAGTTCGTTGTGCGTGCCGCGCTCGATGATTCGTCCGTCGTGCATCACGCAGATTAAATCGGCGTCGCGCACGGTCGAAACCCGATGCGAAACGATTAACGTCGTGCGGTTTTGCCGAACGTCGCGCAAGCCGTTCAGGATTTTTTCTTCCGTGTAAGTGTCAACCGCCGAAAGCGCGTCGTCAAGAATCAAAATTCGCGGATTTCTCATAACGGCGCGCGCAATCGCCGTGCGTTGTTTTTGCCCGCCCGACAAAGTGATGCCGCGTTCGCCGACAAGCTGTTTATATTGATATGGAAAGCCTTTTATATCGTCGGCAAGCGCTGCGATTTCGGCGGCGCGCTCGATTTCCGACTGCAAATCGCCGCTTGCGGATTTTCCATTGTCGGAATTTCCGTTTGCCTCTTTCACGCCGCTCGAATTTCCGTTGCCGTTTTCCGGTTTTGAACCTTGAACTTTGAACATTGAACTTTCCGCCGTATCGACGCCGAACGCGATATTTTCCGAGAGCGTGTCGCTGAACAGAAATGTTTCCTGCGGCACGAAACCGATGGCGCGGCGGATTTGCGCGAGCGGAAAGCGGCGAATCGGAGTGCGGTCGATAAAAATGGCGTCGTCGGGCGCGTCCAGCAGGCGCGGCACGAGCGAGACGAGAGTCGATTTGCCGCTGCCGGTTTTGCCGACAAAAGCGACGGTTTCACCCGCCTCGATTTTCAAATTTATATCTTTTAGAACGGGCGTTCCATCATAGGCGAAAGTTAAATTTTTAAATTCGATTTCGCCTTTTATTTGTGCCTGTTCCGAAGCGTCCGACGCGTCTTTAATCGTCGGCTAGGTTTCCAAAATATGGTAAAATCTTTTAAAAGACGCCGTTCCGCGCTAATATAAATTGACGACGTAGCCGAGCGCGATAAGATACCAAATCATTCTTTGTAGATAAAGAATATAGGACGTAAATTCGCCCGCCGTAATCTCGCCGCGAACCGCCATCGGGACGCCGACGGCGACGATGATGACAAAACCCAAGCCGATAAAAAAGAAAAGCAGCGGGCGCATCGCCGCACCGAATTTGACGAGAGAGATGTTTCGCTGTGCGTATTCGCGGTTTAACTCCTGAAATTTTTCAATTTCCGGCTCTTCCTGCGCGTATGCGCGAACGACGCGGACGCCCGACAGATTTTCCTGCGCGCGCGCCGTTATGTCGGAGAAAAATTCCTGAATTTTCTCGAACCGCGTGTGAACCTGACCGCCCAGATATTTTACGGTCAGGGAAACGAACGGCATCGGAATCAGCAGCAGCAAAGTCAATTTGACGTTTGTGCGCAACAGAACGGGCAGCACAATCGCCAGCGCGAAAATCGCCTGAAAGCTGTATAAAATCATCGGTCCGACGATTTGCCTGATTGCCGAAAGGTCGTTGGTCGCACGTGCCATAAGGTCGCCAACGCGGTTGTTTTGAAAGTATTCGAGCGGCTGATTAACTAAAGTCGCGTAAAAATCCCGCCGCATATCGTATTCGATGTGCCGCGAAGCGTTGATTAAAAGTCTGCGCTGCCAGAAAAGAAAAATGCCGCTGATGAAATTAACCACCAAAATAAGCACCGCGTGATAAGTAATTCGGCTCAACGAAATCGTCCCGTCCGCAGCGCTCGCCGTCAGATAATCAATCGCCTGCCCGACCAGATAAGGCACGAGCAGCCCGAACGCCATCGAACACAAAATAAACAGAATCCCAAAGCCGATATGCCGCTTATACGGCGCGAAATACTTGGCGAATTTCTTGATTTCTTCCATTAACTTAATGCTGAACGGTAAGTGGTAAATCAAAAGTAAAAACTTACCATTTACCACTTGCCGCTATTCTCAAATTTTCGTATATGTCGAAAGCGCCGTCGCCGTCAATTTTCCCTCACTGTTGACGCATTCAGCCGAAACGGTCAGAATCCTGCGTCCGGCGCGCGCGACCTTTGCCGTGCAGACGATTTCTCCTCCTGAAACCGGACGCAGATAATGAACCGTCAAGTCTATTGTCGTCGCCTTTTCGCTCTCGCCAAGACAAGTTATAACGGCGAAAGCCGTCGCCGTGTCGATTAACGAAGCGGTCGCGCCGCCGTGCAAAACGCCTTGCGGCTGACGCAGCTCGTCGCGCATCTTTAATTTCAAAACTGCTTCGCCGTAAAATATATCGACCAATTCCATTCCGAGCAGACGCGCAAACGGAACGCTTTCAAAACCCGCACGCGCCTTGTCTTTAAGCGTTTCGTCCAATTCTTTATTCATCGTTAAAATTGTCTTTTCGCATTGATGCCCGCAAACTTTCGGGCGAAACCTTTTTATAATTTTTCGGAATTTCAAACAAATTTTCGTCTGTTTGCAGCTTAAAATTTCTCATTTCAAAGACAAATCTCAAATTTTTCTCTCCGTTCCGAATACTGTAAAACTCTTGTCTGACCGGCAAGTTTATTTGCTCGTTGACAAAAACAATCGCTTCGCCGTTCTTGCCGTCGTTTAATTCAACCGAATATTTCGCCGTGCCGTTTTCCGTGCCGAGGCTCGTATATTTCGCTTCAGCTTTTTGATAAAGCAATTGATTCGTCAAAAAGTCTTTCCAATTTTCGTTTCCTTGCGCGTGAATTTGCGAAGCGGTGTTTTCCACGTAAATTTTCTCGGCTGGAAAAATTAAAAAACTTTGCCGCGCGCCGTTTTGCAAAATCGTCAATTGATTTTTCGCGCCCGAAGCATAATCGATTCGTCGCTTCTCGCCCGCCCGCGCGAAGAAAGTTTTAGTTTGCTCGTCGTTTGCCGTAACGACGAATTCGGCTTGAAAATTTTCCGGCTCTTTTGTCGCAAACGGAACGTCCGATTTCAGCTCGTCCGCCGCAAAAACCGTCGGCGGCGCGTCGCCGGTTTTCACGCTTCGCCAGCAGCCTGACGACGCAAAAAGGAGAAGCGGGACGCAGCAAATAAAAAAGATTTTTCTTGAAATCGCCGAAAACATTTGTAAACTGAAATCTTATCATAATTTGAAAATCGGGAATTTCGAGACGTTGAATTGAAGTTTAGAATTAAAAATTTACTTATGAGTCTAACTTCGCTGCAAATTCGTTATATTTTGGACGCAGCGGCGGTTTTGCCGTTCGTGCCATTTCTGTATTTGCGGCAGCGACGGAATTCACCCGTCGGCAAAAGGTTACGACCTTTGGGCGCAAGATTTAACTGATTTTATGAGACACAGGTTTTAGGTTTCAGTGGTCAGATTTTAGGAAAAAAAAATCTAAAACCTAATACCTGAAACCTAAACCCTTCCTAAAAATGAACCTCGAAAACGATTTTGCAAAACTAGCCGAACTGCTCAAAGCACGGCACGAATGGCTGCTTGTCAACGGGGCTGGAAAAAGTTTCGCGCTTCGTGCGGACGAAATCGAAATCGAATTGAAATTAAACAAAGTTCTCTTAAGTTTTCTGGACGAAAAAGGTTTTCAAACCTGGCGTGTCGTGTCGTTTGCACAAAAGGGCGATGAAATTCTGCTCGAATTAAAGCATAATTTTGAACGCGATAAAGAAAAAATCCGGCTCATTCCGCGCGTTTCGGCAAGCGAATTATCCGCCACCGTCGAGTTGGCGCGGCTTGAAAAGGCAAACGAAATCACGCGGATAATCGTTGCCGAAATAACGGGCGCAAAACTTGTCAAAGTCGCCTTAAACGCCGAAAACGGACGCTTTGCTCAAATAATTTTTGAAATTCTGAAAGACGGACAAATCGCCGCTTTGTCGGACGTTTCCGGCGCGGCGACACACGAAAATTTACTGGCAGTTGCCGTTTTTTGGCTGGCAAAATTGCGGGCGCGAAAAAAGAAACCGATTGGAAAAATTTGGATTTTGGCTGACAGAAAACGTGCCAAAAATCTGCAAAAACTGCGCGCCCTGCTTCGTCCGAACTGGCGAAACACAATCGAGATTTTTGAAATTTCCCGTCAAGACGCTAAAAAGCAAGGCGAAGATAAAAACACCGAAAATCAATTTTTGAAAAAATTAGAAACAATCGATTTTTCAAATTTGTCGCGCGAGAAAACAAAGAAAATTGAATCACTCGAAAGCCTTCAATTGAGCCGCGCGGCGCAGAAAATCGTCGAAATCACGCCGGAGAAAATCGACGCGATTTTTACAAAACACGGCGAAACTTTAAGATTTTTCGGCTTGCCGTTCGCGCGCGTGCGCACGGTTTCCGGCGCGGAAAAAGTTTGGTTCGGAATCGAAAAAGGACGACGAATTTTGTCGGAAAATACGCTCGCCGAGTTTTCAAATTTAATCGAAGAACTCAAAACTCACCGCCGCTTCGATACGGAAAACAAACGCCACGCGCTGTTTCGGCTCGCGCCCGAAGCGTGGCTCGAAGCGATTTTGCGAAAAAATATAAAGCTGCTCGACGCAAACCTTATCTTGTCGCCCGTCTACAACCAATTTCGCGCCGGGCGCGACAAAATAGATTTGCTCGCGTTGCGGCGCGACGGGCGTTTGGTAATTATCGAATTAAAAGTTGCGCCCGACCGCGAAATGATTTTTCAAGCCGCCGATTACTGGCGCAAAATCGAATCGCAGCGCCGCGCCGGAAACTTGCGCGCGGCGAAAATTTTCGGCGATTTGGAAATCTCAAACGAGCCGGCGGTTATTTATCTGGTCGCGCCTTTTTTAGATTTTTACCGAGATTTTGATTTTCTGGCGCAAACAATCTCAAAGGAAATCGAGATTTTCCGTTTCGATTTAAACGAAAATTGGCGCGAAAATTTGAAGGTAATAAGACGAGAAAAGATTTAGCCGCGAATGACACGAATGACACGACTTATTTTTTATTTTCTTATTCTTGGTATTAGTGTAATTCGTGGCTAAAATTCATTCCTTAACAAACTTATACCCGACGCCGCGGACGGTCAGCAGAATGCGCGGGTTTTCGGGCGCATCTTCGAGATAGCGGCGCAGTCGGACGATGAAATTGTCGATGGCGCGCGTGTCGGTGTCTTCGTGCAAGTCCCAAACTTCTTCGAGAATGGTTTTGCGCGAAACGGCGCGCCCCGCGTTTTCGATTAAATGGCGGAGCAGCTTGGCTTCCATCAGAGTCAGCGTGCTTGATTCGCCCCGGGCGTTCCACAATTCGAGATTGTCAAAATCGATTGTTCTGCCGTTGACGACGTGGATTTTATCGACGGCGCTTGCCGCTTCGCTCGTAATTTTTTCGCTTTGCAGCCAGCGTCGGCGGCGCAGAAGACCGTGCAGGCGCGCCATAAAAATCGACAGTTCAAACGGTTTCGGTAAATAATCGTCCGCTCCCGTTTCAAATCCGTGCAGCACGTCTTCGCGCCGTCCGCGCGCCGTCAGCATCAGAATCGGGATAAAAATTTCGGCTTCGCGCAATCTTTTGGCGACTGTAAAACCGTCGATTTTCGGCAGCATCACGTCCAGCACAATTGCGTCGAACGTCTTTTTTTCGTTTAATAAAATGTCGAGCGCGCGCGCTCCATCCGAAGCGATTTCGACCGCGAAATTTTCCGCTTCAAGATTAAAACGCAACCCGTCGGCAATGTGCTGTTCGTCTTCAACGATAAGAACTTTCATAAATGGAAAATGGAAAATGGAAAATGTGAAGAAATAGAAAATAAAATGCAGTTTTTTCATTAAATGCCCGAAAGCTGCTCTCAATCGTTTTTTTTATTTTCCATTTTCCATTTTCCATTTTCCGTTTCTTTCGTTTTCGGCAGTTTTACGATAAACGTGCTGCCTCGTCCTTCGCCCGCGCTTTCGACCGTGATGTTTCCTTTGTGTTTTTTGACGACGGCGTGCGCGATATGAAGTCCCAAACCTGTTCCTTTGGCTTTTTGCGTCGAGAGATTCGGGATGCGGTAGAAGCGTTTGAAAATGCGTTTCGCTTCTTTCGGCGCGATGCCGACGCCCGCGTCTTTAACGGCGATTTCGACCGATTTTTCGTCGGCGCTTCTTCTCGCTTCGATAAAAACTTTCTCGCCCGGCGGCGAGTATTTGACAGCGTTGTCGAGCAGATTCGTAAAGACGGCTTGCAGTTCGGTCGCGTCGCCGGAAACGCTGACGGCTTTTTCGCTTCGTCTGAACTCAATGGAATTTTCCGGCAGATTGTAGCGCGTCTGAACGATTGCGGCGCACTCGCGCAGAAGTTTGAAAATGTCGATTTCCGTGATGTTCAGCAGGCGTTTGCTGTCGGTCGTGCTGCCCGCGTGCAGAACCTGCTCGACGGTGGTTAAAAGCCGGTTTGTGTCGGCAAGCATCGTGTCATAAAACTCATGTCGTTTGGCGGGCGGCACTTCGCGCGTTTTTAAGGTTTCAAGATAAAGTTTAATAGACGCAATCGGTGTTTTAAGCTCGTGCGTTACGGCGTTTAAAAAAGCGGTTTGCTGCTCGTTGCGCCGCACTTCGCGCACGAGAAAAATCGTGTTCAAAACCAATCCGGTAATAATCAATGCAAAAAAAACGATGCCGAAAACCAGCAGCGCGACTTCGCGCAAATTCAGAAGAATCCAGCCGACGTTCAAAGCAACGGCAAGCGCCACAAGGCAAATGCCAAGCACGAGAAAAACGACGGCGGTTTTGCGGCGACCGGGAACACGCATAAGTAATGGAAAGTGTAAAATGGAAAATGGAAAATGAAAACCTTTAGTCTTCATTTTCCATTTTCCATTTTACGTTTTCCGTTTGGTTATGCTGCTTGGCGCATCATTGCTTTTTGCTGTTCCTTTTTCAAATCGTAGGCGTGAACTTTTTTTATCAAGCCGATTTTTTCTAGAAATCTGATTTGAAGCCAGTTTGGGTCAAATTCATACCAGTCAAGCCCGTGTTTGGCGGAGCGCGGATTGGCGTGATGGTTGTTGTGCCAGCCTTCGCCGAAAGTTAAAGCCGCGATTAAACCGTTGTTGCGCGAATCGTCCGTCGTCTCGAAACGGCGCGTTCCCCAAAGATGCGTCGCCGAATTAACCAACCACGTCGAGTGCCAGCCGAAAATCTGACGCAGGAAAATTCCCCATAAAACCATCGACCAGCCGCCGATTGCGTAAAGAAGTATGCCGACGAAAACGAACGTCAGGACATAATATTTCGATACGAAGACGTGAAATTTATCTTTCAACAAATCGGGCGCGTATTTCTGCACCATCTCAATCGGCTGATTCTGCGCCGTTCCCTGCAAAATCCAACCCATATGCGACCAGAAAGTGCCTTCGCGCGGGCTGTGCGGGTCGCCCGGCTGCTCGGTAAATTTGTGATGAATCCGGTGCGTCGTAACCCATTGCAGTGAACCTGACTGCAAGCCGATTGTCCCGCAAATCGTGAAAAAATACTCCAGCCATTTCGGCGCTTTAAATCCGCCGTGTGTCAAAAGCCTGTGATAACCGATGCCGATTCCCCAGCTTCCCGCAACCCACCAAACGATAAGAAAAGCCGCAAAATTTGCCCAGCTCCAGTTGGACGGAAACAGCGCCCACACCGCCATAACGTGAAAAACGACGACGAACGTCCCCGTTACCAATTGAATTTGCTTTGTTCTTGTCTGATTAATTTCCGCTTCGTTTTGCATCAAAAATCCTCTTTTATAATTTCAAAAATTTACGAGCGCCGTCCGCTCTTTTTTATGATGTAAATGTTAGCAACTTTTCATCGTTGATAGTGTAAGAGTTTTGTAATAGCTCGTTCGGTTGGAAAATTATCGGTCAAAGTTAAAGCAGGCGGCTATAAAATTACAAAATGCTTGACTTAATCTGCAAAAAAGGTAGGATGAAAATCTACAAAATCTTAAGCAATATAAAAGACTTTTTTCTATGGAGCCGGAAAGCGCCGAACGAAAAAAACGGGTCAGAAAACGCAGAACCCATCAGCCGTTCAAGACGAAAAGATACAAATTCTCCGAGGATTCGTATTTATATTATTGGGAGGCAATCATCTTGGTGTCTCTGATAATCCTTTTTTTTATAGCCGTCATACTTTTTCTTAATACGTTCCTAATAAATTATAAACCGCCTGCCGAAGCTAAACCCACTCCGAAAATGCTTGGAACACTTATCAAAAGCGCGGTCGCAAAAAAGTGTTTTACCGTCGAATCTTAATAGTAAGTTGTGATAAATAAATTTATGCCGGGCGCTTTAACTGCCCGGTTTTTCCGTATCGAAAACGCGAATCTGCTTTGCCCAGCCGATTTTTTCAAAAAAGCGAATCGTCAGCCAGTTCATATCCAATTGATACCACTTCAAACCGTGCCGCGCCGAAGTCGGAAAAGCGTGATGATTGTTGTGCCAGCCTTCGCCGAAAGTTAAAAGAGCGACAAACCAGTTGTTCGTCGAATCGTCCGTCGTATCAAAAGCGCGTTTGCCGAAAAGATGCGAAAGGGAATTGACAAACCAAGTCGTGTGCCAGCCGACGACGACGCGCACGAAAACGCCCCACAAAACCATCGACCAGCCGCCGACCGCGTATAACAAAACGCCCGAAAGAATAAGCGGAACGTAATAAAATCTTGACAAAGCGACGTGAAATTTATCTTTGAGCAAATCCGGCACATATCGTTTCAAAGTCGCCGCGTCGTGGTCTTGCGCCGTGCCTAGAAGAATCCATTCCAGATGCGCCCACCAGAAACCGGGACGAGTCGAATGCGGGTCTTGCGGCTGCTCGGTAAATTTGTGATGAATCCGGTGCGTCGCCACCCATTTGTCGGGCGAATCCTGAACCGACATCGTGCCAAACGCCGTCAAAGTATATTCGAGCCAGCGCGGAGCTTTAAAACTGCGGTGCGTCAAAAGCCGATGCCACCCAAGCCCGACGCCGAGACTGCCGACAAGCCAATTTCCAATCAACATCGCGGCAAAGTTTTTCCAGCTAAAACAAAACAAAGCCGCGACGCTCGCCAGATGAAACGTCGTAACGATAAATAAATTTTTCCAATTAATACGAGTGTGAGTTTGTTCG
>MWVV01000091.1_pt1 | contig 32352 bp, 26 predicted proteins | sample 1047281 | NCBI WGS metagenome assembly MWVV01 (sample SAMN06349986, study PRJNA376086) | soil metagenome | isolation source: PT-2 sample Antarctic (ecotone) soil | place: Antarctica | collected 2015-01-13 | reverse complement strand
AAGAATCGAAAGCGTTGATGAGTGCAGCGTTAAAAATCTATGCTGAAGCGCATCGGGAAATACGTCGCTGACAATAAACGCGCCATCGAACAAGTCATTGGACGTGAGGGCGCGGGCAGTGACTTTCTTATCGCGTTGTCCGTTAAATTTTGGCGGGCTTGGTGGCGGTTTCACCCCATGTCAACTCCGCCGTTCGGTATCTGCGCTTGAAATCGAAACGGCTAGGAAAATAAACCGAAAACCGTTATATTTTAGTTGTGCGGTTTGATCGGGGTAAAAACAAAGCGGCGAGCAATCTGGCTAAACATAAAGTTTCGTTTGAAGAAGCCGCCACCGTTTTCGGCGACTCGCTTTCAGATACGTTTGATGACCCAGCCCATTCCGCCGGAGAACAACGATTTCTTATTATTGGGCATTCTGAAAAAGGCAGACTGTTATTTATTTCGCACACTGATGACGGTGAAACTGTCCGAATAATTAGTGCGCGAGAACCAACACGCGCAGAACGAGACGCGTATGAATAAGAACAAAATTAAACCATCGGAAGACGAGATGCGCCCTGAATATGACTTATCAAAATTGACAGGCAGAGTGCGCGGCAAGTATGTTGAGCGTTATCGGGCAGGAACAAACTTAGTGTTGTTGGAGTCTGACGTGCAAGCGGCGTTTCCCGACGCTGAAGCCGTGAATGAAGCGTTGCGAATGTTAATGAAAGTTGCTCGCCGACAAGCCCGGTTGTAGGGGTTGCTCGGGTTGCTGGACGGGTGCCTGTGCTGCACATGACGATTGTTTGGTGATATGGGGCGCGACCAGTAATACTTGTATGGCTTTATTGGCTGTGGCAGTTGCGTCAATGCATTATGTGTGTGGTCTTTAGGGAGATAACGACAATGGCTTTACCAAATAAGAATTTGGCTTTTGCAATTCTCGCTCTACTGCTTGGCTTTGTCGGACTAGCTTTTGTCTTTTCTGATTTAGGAGCAAGTGAAGGATGGCTGGCGAGAGTTGTCGTCGCCGCGCTTTTCTTTTTTCTCTGTGGCTTAGGCATCGGCTTCTTAAATCCAGAGCTTTGGATAATTGCCGGGCTGAGTGCCTGGGGTGGAATTCTTATGGGCGGTTTTATCGTGCTTATGGCAGTTGGCAGATATGGAAGCGCGGCGTTCGACGCTCAAGAGCCACCATATATCTCCGCAGGGCTGACTATGTTATTTATACCGCTAGGACTGACATTGATTGGAGGATATATTGGAAAGCTATTGAGCCAAATGCGTAAAGAGCGGACATAAAGCAACGCTACGAACCACAGGTGTTAGCGACGAATGGTAACAACTTTGATTTGCGTTCCGTGTGTTTAAATATTGCTCGTTAAAATCAAACACACGGCTAACAAGTCCTTGGACGAGAGGCGCGGGTAGCTATCTTCATAAAAACGTCGTCCGTTTAATTTTAGCTTGTCCGTAATTGGTTTCCGTCCGCGTCAACTCAATCGTTCGATGTTTCGTGTTTGGAACAGTGGCGAATGTTCTTTGATACATTATGATACGAGACATAAAAATCATCATCGAAAAACACTCTGACGGTTATGTTGCTTACCCGCTTGGGCTGAAAGGTGCGGTTATCGGCGCAGGCGACACTTACCAAGAAGCGTTAGCAGACGTAAAATCAGCGATTCGTTTTCACATTGAAACTTTCGGTGTGGAAGTTTTAAACACAGATGAACAAGCTCTCGAAGCGTTCGTGGCTGAAACGGCAGTGGCGGCATAATGACGAAGTTTCCGGTTGATACACCAAAAGCACAAGTATTGCGAGCGTTAGCAAAGCTAGGTTTTCAGGTTGTCCGTGAGCGCGAATACTTTTTTTGGCAAGAGACAGCGCGAACCGAACACAAACGCCTTTGACGATATTAAATCACGCCAAGCTGAAAAGTTCGATACTGCGCGGAATTTGCGCACAAGCCGGAATTTCACGCGACGAATTTCTGAAAGCCTACGAGCAAAGTTAAAAAAGGCTTTTTGAAAGCCAAGACGCATCGAACAAGTCATTGGACGCGAGGCGTGGGCAGTGACTTCCATTGAAGGTTGCTTGTGTTAGTGTTGTTTGTATTCGGTTTTCGCCAACGTCAATTCGATCACGAGATTCTATTTTTAATTATTCAAACAATTATCAACATTTTTAAATGAGCGACACATCGAAAACAATCACTTAAACAGATAATTTATTCGTTTTAGCTTTTGTTCCGCAACCGCAATCCGTTCCGCACGAAGATGACTTAGGGGAAAAGGATTTAACACGCTTTAACACCATCTTGCACACATAGAGTGCCGCAAGCAAAATTATTATTCCGACAATTAAATACTGCCAATTCATAAAATTTATGATTTCAGATGGCAGATTTCAAATTAAAATCCGACAGCTAAAATCTAAAATATAATATCATCCAAACCCTAAAAGCCGCCCGCCTTGATATGTCACAAATGCCGCGACGTAAGCTAAAATCGTCATATAGGCGACCATAAATAATGCCCACCCCCACGAATTTGTTTCGCGCCGCGTGACCGCGACAGTTGACATACACTGCATCGCCAGCACGAAAAAGACCATCAGCGTTAAAGCTGTGAGAGGCGTCCAAGCGGGAGTTCCGTCTTCGCGTTTGGCTTCGCGGACGGCTTGCATCAGGGTTTGAGATTCTTCAGTTTCGTCTTTTCCGACGTTGTAAATAATGCTCAAAGTTGAAACGAGAACTTCTCTGGCGGCAAAACTAGCGATCAGCGCGACACCGATTTTCCAGTCAAAACCGAGCGGTGCAATAACCGGCTCAATCAGGTGTCCAAGTTGTCCGGCGTAACTGTTGCGAAGCTGCGCACCCGAATCATTAATTGCTGGCTGCTCACTATTAATTTCAGATTTCGTCTGCTGACTGCTGACTACCGACTGTTCACTACTGATTGCTGACTGTTGATCAATGCTTCTCGGAAAATAGGCTAACGCCCACAAAATTATCGAAATCGCCAAAATCACGGTTCCAGCGCGTTTAAGAAACATCTCCGCCTGTTGAAAAACATTAAGAAAAACGGCTTTGAAGTTCGGCATCCGGTATGGGGGAAGTTCCATTACAAACGGCGGCGGCGGAGCTTTGAGGATTGTCCTTTTCAAAATCCAGCCCACGATAATTGCGACAATTGTGCCGAGCGCATACATTCCCAAAATCAAAACCGCGCCAACCGAGACGAATCCGAAAATAGTCTGTCCCGTGAAAAATGTCGCAATCATCAGAGTATAAACCGGCAGACGCGCCGAACAACTCATAAACGGCGCGATCATAATCGTGGCAATGCGGTCTTTCGGACTTTCAATCGTACGCGTCGCCATAATGCCCGGAATGGCGCAGGCGAAACTCGACAGAAGCGGCAGAAACGCTTTGCCGTGCAAGCCGACTCCACGCATCAAGCGATCAAGCAGAAATGCCGCGCGTGCCATATAACCTGTATCTTCAAGAATCGAGAGAAAGAAAAAGAGCAACAAAATTTGCGGCAAAAAAACGAGCACGCCGCCGACTCCGGCAATCACGCCGTCAACCAACAAATCGGTCAGAACACCTTCGGGCATTTCAGCGCGAACGAAATCGCCGAGTGCGCCGAACCCCTGTTCAAGCAAATCCATCGGCAGATTCGCCCAGGAAAATATTGTTTGGAACACCAGCAGCAGAACGGCAATTAAAATAACTAGCCCGAAAAACTTATGCGTCAGAACACGGTCAATCTTTTCCGAGAAACCGCGCTCTTCGGTTTGTTTGGCTTTGACCGATTCCTGGTAAACTTCGGAAATAAAGTTGTAGCGGGCAAAAATTTTTTTGTTTATTTCGTTGTCGCTTTGTAAACTCAGATGAATGAAAGATTCATCAGCCGGATTCGTTTCGGAAAACCAAACGTCGGGATTCCACGCTTTGTTTTGCGCCGATTGCACGACTTTTTCGACGAGTTCTTCGATTCCCTTTTTTTGTGTCGCTTTAACTTCGACCACCGGAATTTGCAAAAGTTCGGACAATTTTTTCGTGTCGATGGCGAGACTTTGTTTTTCGGCAACATCAACCATCGTCAGCGCAATGACCACCGGAATTTTATATTCCAAAAGCTGCGTTACGAGATACAGATTTCGCTCAAGGTTGGTCGCGTCAACAACGGCGATAATAGCGTCCGGCTTCGGCAAGTCCGCAAGTTTTCCGGTCAGAACATCCCGCGCGATTTGTTCATCTAACGAAGTCGCGTCGAGGCTGTAAAGACCGGGCAAATCAATTAGACGGGCATTGTTTCTGCCCCCGTTTAATCGCCACAATCCTTCCTTTCGCTCAACCGTGACGCCCGGATAATTGCCGACCTTTTGGCGCATACCCGTTAGCGCATTGAAAAGAGTTGTTTTGCCGGCGTTCGGATTTCCAGCCAACGCGATTGTAAAATGTGGAGCGGAAAGCGCAGAGTATTTGTTTAATTTCTCGGCTTTTCGTGGTTGAGATGTCGAAGTTTGTGGGATAATTTTCAAAACTTATTACTCACTCTCGCTTACTTCAATTGCGTCGGCTTCGTTTTTCCGCATTGCCAGATGATAACCGCGAACACGAATCTCGAGAGGATCGCCGAACGGAGCGCTTTTTATAACACGCACCGAAACGCCCGGAACCACGCCCATTTCCATCAGACGCTTGGTGATTGCGTTATTTCCGTTAACCGCAATAACTTTCGCTGTCATTCCGATTGGTAGATTGGTTAAACTAGTCATCTCTAAAAATTTGAACGTAGAAAAATTGTATGCTAATTGAAATTAGTTTTCAATTTCAATAAATAAATTTACAATTTTTTATAATTATACAAGACATTGTTATTTTGGCGGAATTTGTTTTTCTGAAATTAAATCGGCTTGAAAACTTCCGAAAGAAAGCCGCAAAGGTAGACGTTTATCGGTGTTACCTAACCACAAACGCAGATTATACTGGTCGAAAATTGGGTTGCCGATCGAAACTGTAATTAGTTGAGCAGAAATTTTTTCTCCCTGCAAATTAATTATCTCGGCATTTGAAGGTCGTAAAGTTACGACATACGCTTTTGAATCTATGAAGACCGCTACCCGCGTATCATTGACCGGGTTATTCGGGTCTTTGCTCGGCTTCAAATTAAACGCGCGAATCGCATAAACAAGCGACAAAATACTGTGCGTGCCGACCGGGACATTTGCTCTGTTGGTACCGTTGAAAATCACAAAACCGGACTTTTGGTTAAATTGAGCGGTCAAATTATACGGGCTTAGCAAGCCTGCAAATTTCAAATCCACCTGTTGCGGGGCAAGTGAGTCCGGGCTGACCTGAGCTCTAATTCCATCATTAAGAACAAAAGTTCGCTGATTCGGTTCGGTTCCGGTAGCGATTGCCGTTAGAAGAAGACTGTCTTGTCCCAAAAACTGTTTGCGCTCTTTCGCTTGCAGCGTCACAATACCGACCATCTGTCCGGTCGTCGAAACTTGATACTCTAAAGTTTCGCCTAGAACAAACGGCAAATCGGTCGAAAGCGGTTCATTTTCGATGTAGGGCGTCGGCGTCAGCACTGGTTTCGGTGTTAATTGCGGGCGCGGCGTTTGAATTGGCGCCGGAAGCGGCTCTCCTGAAATTTCCGGCTCTATTAATTGAACGCTGGCAACTTCTGCGCGAAAATCACCTTTCGCGGTTTTAAATCGAAGCAATACCGGAATTCGCGCCGGATCGTTACTGAAGTTGATGCGTAAATTAGTGATGCCTTTTTCAGTCAAATAATCACTTTGCACGAACATAACATTTGTTTCAAATTCGCCGGCGTCGGTTTTAACTTTTTCCTGGGCAGAACTTTTTTCTCTGGACTCTTTGATAGAACTCTGCAAACTAACGTGATAAATTTTATCGTCTTCCTGAAAAGAAAAATTCCCCGTGCCGCCGGCATTTCGCGCCTGATAAATAAATGTTAATAAATCATTATAGGCAGTCGGCGACACCGTATAATTATAAACAGTCTCCTTCGGCAAAACGGTGGCGTTGGAAATTTTACGAACGTATAAAGGCAAGTTCGTTTCAGCAGAAACAAATGTCGTGCGCGCTTCGTCCAAAGGATAAAACGTGCTTACCAAATCAACCGTTTTTATTTTCGCGCGAAGTTCGACGGCGTCTCTTTCACCCAATTTACCGCGTGAGACGGCGTGGATTTCGGCATAAGCGGCATTATCATACTGCTCGAAGGAAATATTGTAAGTTAGGCGTTCACCGATGCGAAAAGGCGTCTGCGAAAGCGTCTGAATTTTTATTTGATTTTGAGCAGAAGTTTTTGATATTTGAAAAAAAACATTTGTGCCAAAAACTAAAAACAAGCCTGAAACAAACAGGATTAATAAGTTTAGGCGCATGAACGCAGATCGAGGTTTCAAAATTAAGTTGTGAAGTTTTCTTTTACTCATCAATGATTTACCGCGCCCTGGATATACTGAATTTCCCGTAAAATTTCCCTTACCGCCTCAATTTTATCATCTGCCTGTAGGATTGGGCGACCAATCACTAAGTAATCCGAGCCGGTTTTTATCGCTTCGCCTGCTGACATTACACGCGTCTGGTCATCAAAAGTTTCAGACTTTGGACTTCTGATTCCGGGGGTAACGATTAAGAAATCCTTTTTATCAACACTGGCGCGAATTGCTTGGACTTCATGCGGCGAGGCAACAACGCCGTCTAAACCGTATTTTGCCGTCAAGCGCGCTAAATTTAAAACCTGCGCATTTATTTCCCGTTCAATTCCCGTCTCGCTTAAGTTTTTTTGACTAGAACTGGTCAAAACCGTGACACCGATAATTTTCGGCTGTTTCAAGTTCTCTTTGTCACAAACTTGGCGCACGCTTTCAGTTGTTTTGCTTAACATTTCGCTGCCGCCGAGGGCGTGCACATTAAACATCCAAACACCGAGCCGCGCGACTTCGATTGATGCCTTTGCCACCGTATTTGGAATATCGTGAAATTTCACATCGAGAAAAACTTCGATGCCATTCTCAACCGTCTCCCGCACAAAAGATGCTCCGGCAGAAGTAAAAAGTTGCAAGCCGATTTTGAAGGCGCCGACTTCCTCGCGCAATTCCGCAATCGTTTCCCGCGCTTCGGCGGCGGTTTCAACATCGAGCGCGACAATTATTTTATCTTTGAGCTTTGATTTTTGGTCTTTGGTTTGTAAAATTTCAAACATTTTCAATCACTCGTCGCAATTACTAAAAACTTCCCGTTTTCTTGAACGTATAAAACACCTGCTTTTTCTAAAATTCTTTTTTTTATTTTGACTAATGAGAAAAAATTTATTCGATTGATTTAAATATTTGTTCACGAAAAAATTTGATCAGACGCAGCGAACCGGCGGTCAAAAGATGTTTTTCCGCTTTCTTAAAATGAGTGAAGGGCAAAGCAATTTCCGGAGTAAATTGTTTCCCCCCGCTCAAAAATTTCAGACATTGCGCTCCTGCTTCCTTTGAATCGAGTGCCGCCAATCGTGCTTTTTTTTCATTTTCCACATCATTCAAAATTTCATAAACAAGACTTTGCATAAACCATGCATCGGTAAATTTAGAATCTATCGAATTTGCCTTTTGAAAATAGCGCAGAGCAAGTTTGTAATTATTCGATTCAAAATAGGCACAACCGATTAGATAATGAATTTCGGGAACTTCTTCGATTTTCACAGCTTCCTTAAAAGCGGCGATGCTCTCCGTCCAGTGTGCTTCAAAAGCCGCGAGTATTCCCCAAATATAATTAACACACAAAGCCTTGTTCGGATCGATTATTAAAACGCTCAGAAGTTTGCGGCTCTTTTCCACGTCGGCAAAATCTGCATAAATCGTGCCGAGCAGTAATAGTATTTTTTCGTTCTGTGGTTCAGTTTCAAAAGCTGTTTTCAAATATTTTTCGGCAGCTTCGAATTTATCAGCCCGAAAAAGTTTTTCGGCGATAAATACTTTCAACGGGACATTCCTCGGTGAAAGAAGCGCGGCGCGTTCAAGATGACGAAACGCCTGCCTTTCCTCATTGTTTGCCAGAAGCTTAACGCCTTCTTTGATGAGATGCGTAAAAAGCTCAACATTCGGATTGGTGTGATGCGCTAAAATCTCTTTAAAAACCTGTTCCCGATTGGAAGGATAAGCCGGATTTTCCTTTTTCTCACCCGGTGATTCTATCGGATTTTCTTTGAGAAGCGCTGATAAATCTGGGTTTACCTTTTGAATTGTTTCAAAAAATGACTGAAGTAAAGCGTGGTCGTTTTCAAAGGCTTTTGATTCGCGCTTGATAATTTCGAAAGCCATTGCAAGTTGCTCTACTATTTGCACAAGCCGCAATTCAAGCAGAGAAACACGCTCTAAAAGATGGTCTTCATAAAATGACGGAACGTGATTCGTGTCGTATTTAAGAGACGGCGGAAGGACGATTAACAAAAGGCGCGTACCGCACCGCCGACAATTAGTTTCGCCGATATTGTTCTCCGCGCTGCAGTTTTGGCAATAACAAGAAATCTTTTCCACTTTTTGAGTCTAGAGAGTCTGGAGAGTTTAGAGAGTTCGGGGAGTCAAAAATTAAATTAGTCGTGAGTTCCCGGACTCTCCGAACTCTTCACTAATTTAATCCAAGTCCAAAGGATTTTTAAACGGTTTGCCGGAGTCCGGGTCGGCACGTTTCAGAGCCTCTTTGAACTTTTCGTCAAGCAATCGCCGGCGGTCTTTTTGCGCCGACATTTCCTGAGCGAAAAGCTGTTGACGTAAATTCTTCTGTTTGTCGAGATCATTTGTCAAATCGTCAAACGAGCCGATTTTCTTTGTTTTTTCTTCGTGTGCGAGCAGCGCGCCGGTTTTTTTGTCAATCGTCAAAGTCGCCTCGCAACACGGACAGATTACGTTAATTTTTTCCATAACCGGATAATTATAACTTAAGCCGATAAAAAATTGTGAACGAAAAAATTAAATTGCAAAAGACATTCGATAACAAATTATTATTGCCGTTTGACCAAAACAGATAATAAAAAAAGTGCAGAATAAAATAATGAAACATTTTATTCTGCACACAAAATATCAAGTAATAATATTTATTCGATTTCTATTTCATCTTCGGAAACGTCAATCAAAGACGCGCTCGTCACCATATCACCGTCGTTCATCCGAATCAGCGTCACGCCCTGCGCGCTTCTGCCCGTTTGACGGATTCGATCAGTACCGAGCCGGATAAGTTTTGCTTGTTGAGTAATAATAATTACTTCCGAATTGTCTTCAACGGGGAAAACAGCGACGACTTTGCCTGTCTTTTTAGTCGTTTTCATATTGATAACGCCTTTTCCGGCGCGGTTTATCAAGCGGTAAGTGCCAACTTTCGTTTGCTTACCGAAGCCCTGCTCGGAAATAGAAAGCATATTTTCCGATTCGTCTTTGGAAACCGCGCACGCCGTCACCACAAAATCGTCTTTTCGCAGACTGATGCCGCGCACGCCGCGAGCAACTCGACCCAAGGGGCGCGCTGCTTGTTCGTCAAACCGAATCGCCATTCCGTCGTGCGTGGCGATAAATATTTGCTTCGTGCCGTCGGTCACAAATACATTCAACAATTCATCGCCTTCGTCGATGTTGATCGCGTTGATGCCGTTGGCGCGAATATTTTGATACAGAGACAAAGAAGTTTTCTTGACCACACCCTTTTTCGTCACCATCACAATATAAACTTCGTCGGTAAAATCACGAACGGGCAAAACCTCGACCAGTCTTCTTTCCGTCGAAATACTGATCAGATTGACCAGAGCTTTACCACGCGCAGCAGTATCGGCTTCAGGAATTTCGTGAACTTTGATTTTATAAACTTGTCCGTCATCGGTAAATATCATCAGAAAAGCGTGGGTCGAAGCCGTAAACAAATGATCGATAAAATCTTCGTTTTTCGCTTTTGCGCCGAATCGTCCTTTTCCGCCGCGACCTTGGGTTGAATAAGCGGAAACCGGCGTGCGTTTAATATACCCGGCGTTGGTCACCGTAATCGCCACTTCTTCATCGGCAATTAAGTCTTCAATTTTCAGTTCGATCCCGGCGTCAACAATCACCGTTCGGCGTTCGTCACCAAAGTTTTTCTTAACTTCTTTGAGTTCGTCAACGATCACCTGGCGAAGCAGATTTTCATTGGCAAGAATATTTTCCAGTTCAGCGATAAATTTTAAGATTCCTTCAAGCTCGTCAATAATCTTTTGACGTTCGAGTGCCGAAAGTCGGCGCAGTTGTAAATCAAGAATTGCCTGCGCCTGTATGTCGCTAAATTGCAGCGCGCCGATGACTTTTTCGAGGTCTTTCAAAAATCCGGCGAGCGTTTTGTCAGACGGCGCGCCGCGCCACGTTCTTACTTCGTGCAAATCCGCAAAATTTCCGGTCAACCACGATTTTGCTTCGTCAATCGAGCGCGAATTGCGAATCAGCGGAATTATATAATCGAGCGCATCAATAGCTTTATTCAAGCCTTCCAAAATATGCGCCCGGGCATATGCTTTGCGAAGTTCAAATTCAGTGCGACGGCGGACGACTTCGCGGCGAAACTCGACAAACGCTTCGAGCATCTGCTTGAGATTCAGAACCTTCGGCTGACCGTCAACAATGGCAATGTTGATTATGCCGAAGGAAGTTTGCAAAGGCGTTAATTTGTAGAGTTTATTGAGAACCACCTGCGGCACTGCATCGCGCTTTAGTTCGATAACGACGCGGATGCCTTCACGGTTCGATTCATCGCGGATTTCGGAAATACCCTCAAGCCGTTTTTCGTTGACAAGCTCGGCAATTTTTTCGATCAGCCGCGATTTGTTTAATTGATACGGTATTTCCGTTACAACTACCGCGTCGCGTTCCGTGTTTCCGCGTCCGATGCGGTCAATAGCGGCTTTAGCGCGAAGCTGCAAAATTCCGCGCCCTGTTCGATACGCATTGTGAATTTCCTCGCGCCCGTAGATAAAACCGGCAGTCGGAAAATCAGGACCGGGAATGATTTCAATGAGTTTGGCAATTGAAATATCGGGGTTTTTAATCAGCGCAATCGTCGCGTCAACAACTTCCGTTAAATTATGCGGCGGAATTTTCGTCGCCATGCCAACAGCGATTCCTTCCGAGCCGTTAATTAAAAGGTTTGGCACACGCGTCGGCAGAACCACAGGTTCGGACAGAGATTCGTCATAATTCGGCTGAAAATCAACCGTCTCTTTCTCAATATCCGCCATGATTTCATTAGTGAGTCTTTGCATTCTCACCTCGGTGTACCGCATTGCCGCTGCGTTATCGCCGTCAATCGAGCCGAAATTTCCCTGCCCGTCAACAAGTGGATAACGCAGAGAAAAATCCTGCGCGAGCCTCACAATCGTGTCGTAAGCGGCGGTATCGCCGTGCGGATGGTATTTTCCGATGCAGTCTCCGACCACGCGCGCGCTCTTTTTATAAGGCTTATTATAATAATTACCGAGTTCCTGCATCGCCCACAAAACGCGGCGATGCACCGGCTTAAGACCGTCGCGGACATCCGGAAGAGCGCGCCCGATGATGACGCTCATCGCATAATCGAGATACGAGCGACGCATTTCATCGTCGATATTAACCTGATTTCTTTCTAAAGTTGTTTCCATTAAATATTCCTTAAGATGCGTTTTTTTGTTTTATTTTTATGAGATGTAAAGGAGCGTGAACGCAAATAAAACCTAAAATTCACGCAGTCAAATTGTATTATTATTTTACCGAAATTCAGCCTTTTTAGCAACTCTCAAAACTCTTGTAAGCTGTTCAGAAGAAAGATACTTTCCGCGAATATTGAAAAATTTAAAGTTGAGGATTTAAGATTAAGAAATTAATACTCGAATTCTCGATTTTAATTCTGAAATTTGGAATTCAAATTTATAAACAACTCCAGCTGTTACCGACCACCATCGCCGGTGCGCCGGTTCCGCCGGCTTGACACGGCGTTGTGTTGCGGCGGCAATTCGAGCAATAGGCAAGCGAACCGTTTGGTCTGTTCGGTGGCAGCGCATTTTGTAGGATTGAAGGCATTTGAACCGGTGTTCCGAATGTAACATCAGTGCCGAAGAGAGTCGGATGACCTTTGACGCTTCCTTCATCGAGTTGCCCGGTCATAAAAATTATCGTCGCTTTATCAAAATTATTTTTTGACGTTTGACCTTCACAACCCAAAGTGTATCCGTCGTAACAAAAACGGTCGCCGGTCGAATATATTCGCAGGCGTTCATCAGCTTGAAATGTTTTTGGACCGTAAAGATTACCGGTTGAAACAAAAGTGCGGCGCGCCTTAAAAATAATCGGGGCGCCAAAAACACTGTTGATGATAGTGATCGGGTATGAATAATCGCCTGCAAATTGAAGTTGTGCTCCGTTATATACAATTGAAGCGGTCATCTGTTCGGTTTGCGAATTGAGAACGGTGAGAATTGCGCTGTCGGTTACATCAAGAAAGATTCCGCCAATGGCGGATGTGAAACCACCGCCAAAAGTATCTTGTATCAAAATTGCTCCGGCGTGTTCAAAGTGCATCGAATTTGCTTTTTGCGTGGCGGTTTTTTGCGGATTTAAGAAGAAGCTTCCTTCAATCTTCCAATCAGAATTGATAACGTCTGAATAAATTCCCGCGTCCCGGTTATAAATGAAACGACAGTGATTAAATTTTATAAAATCAAATTGCCACGCATATTTGCTGACGGGTAGAACGTGCGCGTAAAAACCCCGGAAAAAGTTATTAAACGAAACGCGCTCGAAGTAAAAGTTCTGCGAAGACAAAAAAGCGCCGACCGCTTCAAAACCGTAGGTGTTATCAAAACTTGTCGCGTACAGTTCCACATCTTTAATAACAATATTTTCAACACATTCGCCGACGCGAAACAGTGCGCGCTTTGTTCCGTTGAGTTTGATCCGGCTCGGACTTTTTTGCACGACGTTGTTGGTCGGTGCTCCCGTGACGAGTCCGCTGATTCCTTGAATATTAACGCCCGAGGGCAGAGCGACCGGTGAAGTTACGACAAAGTCGCCTTCGGGAATCTGCAAAGTTCCGCCATTGCGCGTGGCGATAAAAGCCATCGCACTTTTAAATGCGACTGTATCGTCGGTTGTCCCGTCGCCGACTGCGCCAAAGTCTTTAATGTTATAAATACCAGGCGTGGTGGGCGTGGCAATCCAGTCGTAGGTAATTTGTCCGGCATCTTTATCGCCTTTAAAACTTATGCGGTAGCTTTTGTCTTCGCCGGTGAAGCACCATTTATAGTTTGCGGAGCTCGCGCGCATTGTTGCTGTCGAGCCGCCGCTGCTCTGTGCAACTTTCGCTGTCGTGTCGCCGCAGTTTGAAACTTTGAGCGGCGTTTTGCGATCTAAATCGGTGATTGTTATATCTGTTTCCGGCGAAACGTAACGCAGCGTACACGTCGCCACCGTATGTGTTTCGGGCACACTTAGAAAAAGATTGTAACCTTCAAATTTGTTTTGTCCGAAGATTGGTAATGTAAATAAAAAGACAAAAATAACAACAAAAGGCAGTCGGTAATTGTTCAGCATAATAAAAATAGAATAGCGCGGGGAAAAGTAAAAAGTAAAAAGGCAAAAGTAGAGGGTTTAATGCTTCGCAGTTTGCTGCGAAAATATTTTCCGAATTGTATTAATACTCGGTCGGTTTGTTGTTGAGTATTTTATTTGATATTTTTTCCGTCGCCGGTCTTAACTTCTTAGGTTACCTTTTTACTTTTTACCTTTTACTTTGTGTTTTTTAGTTGATTTATCTCGCGCGCGTACCAAGTCTTTAAGTTCATTCATAAATTCGGAAACGTCTTCGAATTCCAAGTAAACCGAAGCAAAACGAACATACGCCACCTTATCGAGTTCTTTTAAGCGCTGCATAATAATTTTGCCGACATCGCTGGTCGGACGTTCGCGATCAAGCGATTCCTGCACATATTTTTCTACCGAGTCCACGATAGATTCGAGTTGCGGAGCGGAAATCGGGCGCTTTTCGCAGGCGCGAAGAAGTCCTGCCATAATTTTGTTGCGGTCAAAACCTTCGCGCTTGCCGTCTTTTTTGACGACCATATACGGAATTTCGTCTATTCTTTCATACGACGTAAAGCGCCTGCCGCATTCGATACATTCGCGCCGACGGCGAATCGAATCTCCGTCCTTTGATTCTCTCGAATCAACAACCTTATCCTCCAAATGAGCGCAAAATGGACACTTCATAATCAGTTATCAGTTATCAGTTATCAGTTATCAGCTTTTTTACTGTTAATTGTTAACTGATAGCTGTTGGCTGTCCTGTGCCGCGTTATCGCTGGACAGCAAACTTTTAAAACGCGCAAGGCTCATATCGCCGTGCAAAAAGTAATATAGTCCGAAAAACACTGCCGGCGCGAAATAAACCAGGTGCATTGCAATTGAAGCTGCCGCAGCTTGTTCAGCGTCAACATTCAAAAATATCAAGCCGTTCGCAGTAGCAAAATGAAATTTAAGAAGAAGCTTCCTTCAATCTTCCAATCAGAATTGATAACGTCTGAATAAATTCCCGCGTCCCGGTTATAAATGAAACGACAGTGATTAAATTTTATAAAATCAAATTGCCACGCATATTTGCTGACGGGTAGAACGTGCGCGTAAAAACCCCGGAAAAAGTTATTAAACGAAACGCGCTCGAAGTAAAAGTTCTGCGAAGACAAAAAAGCGCCGACCGCTTCAAAACCGTAGGTGTTATCAAAACTTGTCGCGTACAGTTCCACATCTTTAATAACAATATTTTCAACACATTCGCCGACGCGAAACAGTGCGCGCTTTGTTCCGTTGAGTTTGATCCGGCTCGGACTTTTTTGCACGACGTTGTTGGTCGGTGCTCCCGTGACGAGTCCGCTGATTCCTTGAATATTAACGCCCGAGGGCAGAGCGACCGGTGAAGTTACGACAAAGTCGCCTTCGGGAATCTGCAAAGTTCCGCCATTGCGCGTGGCGATAAAAGCCATCGCACTTTTAAATGCGACTGTATCGTCGGTTGTCCCGTCGCCGACTGCGCCAAAGTCTTTAATGTTATAAATACCAGGCGTGGTGGGCGTGGCAATCCAGTCGTAGGTAATTTGTCCGGCATCTTTATCGCCTTTAAAACTTATGCGGTAGCTTTTGTCTTCGCCGGTGAAGCACCATTTATAGTTTGCGGAGCTCGCGCGCATTGTTGCTGTCGAGCCGCCGCTGCTCTGTGCAACTTTCGCTGTCGTGTCGCCGCAGTTTGAAACTTTGAGCGGCGTTTTGCGATCTAAATCGGTGATTGTTATATCTGTTTCCGGCGAAACGTAACGCAGCGTACACGTCGCCACCGTATGTGTTTCGGGCACACTTAGAAAAAGATTGTAACCTTCAAATTTGTTTTGTCCGAAGATTGGTAATGTAAATAAAAAGACAAAAATAACAACAAAAGGCAGTCGGTAATTGTTCAGCATAATAAAAATAGAATAGCGCGGGGAAAAGTAAAAAGTAAAAAGGCAAAAGTAGAGGGTTTAATGCTTCGCAGTTTGCTGCGAAAATATTTTCCGAATTGTATTAATACTCGGTCGGTTTGTTGTTGAGTATTTTATTTGATATTTTTTCCGTCGCCGGTCTTAACTTCTTAGGTTACCTTTTTACTTTTTACCTTTTACTTTGTGTTTTTTAGTTGATTTATCTCGCGCGCGTACCAAGTCTTTAAGTTCATTCATAAATTCGGAAACGTCTTCGAATTCCAAGTAAACCGAAGCAAAACGAACATACGCCACCTTATCGAGTTCTTTTAAGCGCTGCATAATAATTTTGCCGACATCGCTGGTCGGACGTTCGCGATCAAGCGATTCCTGCACATATTTTTCTACCGAGTCCACGATAGATTCGAGTTGCGGAGCGGAAATCGGGCGCTTTTCGCAGGCGCGAAGAAGTCCTGCCATAATTTTGTTGCGGTCAAAACCTTCGCGCTTGCCGTCTTTTTTGACGACCATATACGGAATTTCGTCTATTCTTTCATACGACGTAAAGCGCCTGCCGCATTCGATACATTCGCGCCGACGGCGAATCGAATCTCCGTCCTTTGATTCTCTCGAATCAACAACCTTATCCTCCAAATGAGCGCAAAATGGACACTTCATAATCAGTTATCAGTTATCAGTTATCAGTTATCAGCTTTTTTACTGTTAATTGTTAACTGATAGCTGTTGGCTGTCCTGTGCCGCGTTATCGCTGGACAGCAAACTTTTAAAACGCGCAAGGCTCATATCGCCGTGCAAAAAGTAATATAGTCCGAAAAACACTGCCGGCGCGAAATAAACCAGGTGCATTGCAATTGAAGCTGCCGCAGCTTGTTCAGCGTCAACATTCAAAAATATCAAGCCGTTCGCAGTAGCAAAATGAAACGCGCCTGCCGCGCCGCCCGGCGTCGGAACAATCGAGCCGATCGCCGCCCAACCCATTATAAAAAGTGAATCGCTAAAACTTAGCGGCAAATCGAACGCAAGGAGAACGAACCAGGTTGGAACGGCAATAGAAAGCCAGAGCAAAACTGTCCAAAATACGATTGCGGCAATTTCGCGCCAATCTTTTAAAATCTTCAAAGCCGTGGCTAGCTGCTTTAGGATGCTCAAAATGATTCGTCCCATTCGCGCCGGAATCCAAGATTTATCAATTGTTTTCCCTGCCCAAACGATAAAAGGCGCAGATAATTTGTGATAAATAAAGAGCATCGAAAATCCGACAAAAACCCCGACTAACATAAAATTTCCGGCTAGTTTTATATAAGCGAATTCGGATTCACGCCCCGCCGGAACACTAAACCAAAATAGATTGAGAGAAAAAAAACAGATTAGAGAAGCAAGATCAAAAACGCGCTCGACACCTAAAGTCACGAGCGCCGCTGAAGGGCGAACTTTCGGGTCGCGCATCGGAAGCCACATCGGGCGGACGATTTCACCTGCTCGACCGACCAGAAAAACTGCTGCGTAACCGACCGTGGTCGTCGCGAAAAGCTCTTTCAGAGAAGTTTCGGTGATCGGCGCAAGCAAAACCTTCCATCGAACAGCCCGCAGAAGATAACCGAGACAAATAACTAAAGTTGCAAAAATCAAATAAACAGCATTTGCCTTTTGCAGACTATGGATAACTTCTTGCCAATTAAGATTTCGTCCGAAAAACCAAAAAATAAAAATGGCAACAAAAAATAAGAGAATAAATTTCAGAGACTTTTGCAAATCGTTTTTCAACCCTTTTTACTATTAAATATGAAATAAAAAATTGCGCACATTCGAGTAAACTCTCAAGATACAGTATTCAGGCGGAAGACTGCAATATATATTGTAGATTTTCGCGTGAAAACTCCCGGAAGAATCTTTGTTGGAACTTTTTCTGATCCTAAAACGTAAGAAAATTTTGACAAAGCAAGGTTTTTAAGCTTTATTGCTTTGAGAAGCGAGCACGTGCTTTTTGGAGAAAACTAGCGTTGGAGGCATTAAAAGCAGCAGCGGCAAATAACGGTGCGGAACTTGTCAGGCGGTGCCGGGCGGGCGACGGAACAGCTTGGGAAGAAATTGTTTCCAGCTTTTCGCGCCGCATTTTTAACCTTGCTTTTCGGTTTACTTCGAGCGTGGAGGCGGCGGAAGATTTAACGCAGGAAGTCTTTATACGCATCTACAAAACCCTCGAGCAGTACGACGCCAAACAAGGTGATTTGGCAAATTGGTTGATGCGCCTGGCGCGAAATTTGATAATTGACGATTACCGGCATCGCCAGCGCAATCCGCAAAATTCTTTTGCGGATGATGTTGAAGATCACACGTTTCATCTGCGCGCGGTCGGTACTTCCGCCCAAAAAGATTTGGAACGACGAGAGCTGTGCACTCAGGTGCAGGAAGGAATCGACAAATTACCGCCAGATTTAAGAATGTGCGTGATTTTGCGCGACATCGAGGAAATGAGTTATCAGGAAATTGTCAACGTTTTGAAGATACCCGAAGGAACGGTTAAATCGCGCATCAATCGCGGACGAATTGAGTTGGCAAAAATTTTACGCCGGATGAGAGTTGTCAATATATAGAAAGAAAAATAACTGTCGATAAATACAGATCAATCTAGATTTTTATTTATATTATTTGTGTAATTTGCGGTTAGAAATTTTTGTAGTTTTATGAATAATCAAGATGAAAAAACAATAAATTGCTCGGAATTTGAAGAACTTTTAACTGATTACTTAGATAACGTGCTTTCGAGAGCAACGCATAAATCAGTCGGATCTCACGCTTTACGCTGTCCGATGTGTCATGCGCTGCTGAATGAAGTAAAGGGTGCGCTCCAGCTTTGTCGGGAAATCTCCGTGCCTAAAACTTCGATGACCAAACTCGAAGCGCGAATTCTTTCAATGACTGCGCCAGAAACTGCAATGGCGTGCGAGAAATTTGAAGAATATCTGACCGATTATTTAGACGGATTCCTGCCGGCGCCTGTTTTTCACAGATGGGAGCGGCATGCTGTTTTATGCGAAAAATGCACGGACTTACCGGGCGAAGTCGTGCGTTCGATCGCCGTTTGCTACACTTACAAACTTGAAGAATTGTCGCTTCCCGTCGGTTTACACGATAAAATTTTACAAGCGACCATCGGAACAACCGAAGCCGAAGCTGTTAAAGCGTCCTGGAGTTCGCAAGCTGCCGAATGGATTCGCGGTTTGAGCTTTCCAATTTCGATTCCGCAGCTCGCGCCCATAGCGATGATTATGCTTTTTGCAGTTTTGATTTTTAGTCAAACCGTTTCTGCTGACGGCTCGATTAGCGGAATGTATCAAAAAAGTTTTGAGCTTGCCGGACAAACTTATCAGCAAAGCACCGACATAATGCTTGGCAATTCACCAGCCGAGCAAAAATCTTTTTCAGAACCGATCAACGGAACTTTTATCAATAATGAGGATAAATAAACGATGAATTGTGCATTTCACGGGCAGAATATGGCGGTTGTCAATTGTAACGGATGCGGAAAACCTCTGTGTCCGGCGTGCGACCACCGCGTGAAAGGTTTTCCCTTCTGTCAGGAATGCATCGTTTCAGGCGTCGAGCTTCTCCGCAATCAAACTCGATCAGGGTATGTCCCAATTATTAAAAGACAAACCTCGCCTTTGATGGCAACGCTTCTTTCGCTCATCTGCCCGGGTCTCGGCGGCGCCTACAACGGACAAACTACAAAGGCTTTGATTTATTTCGCCGTGTTTGTCGGACTTTTTCAGATGGCAATTCTGACGGGCGGGATGACAATTTTTGTTTTAGGATTTATTGGAATGTGGCTCTTTGCCGCGCTCGATTCCTGGCGAACAGCACAGCTTCTCCGCTCCGGCGTCGCGCCGAATGATGCAGAAGATATTATTGTTCAAAGGTTTTCCGGCAATCCGAAACTCTGGGGCGCGGTTTTAGCTGTTCTCGGAGCTTCATTTTTTTTGCAGTCTTTTTTTAATTTTCGCATCTTAACAAAAGCTGTTCTGCCAATTTTGCTCGTTGGTCTGGGCGTTTATCTATTGCGCGATTACGTTTTTAAGACAAAGAAAAATCAGCAAAAATGGAATGATTACTCGGCTGCATCGGACGTGCCGACATTCGTCGGCGCAACGGGCAATCCGAATTCTAATAATGAAAGTTTTGATTCGCCAAATGATTTTGAAACACAAACCGCAGTTAGAGCGTGGAAAAACAGATAACAAATCCTGTATGATGGAAATGGAATAAGTTTTAGAGGGTTTTTGAATACCGCTATGATGAGGTAAATCAGTTTTAGAGAGGTTTTAAAAGTTATGTCAATTTGGTTAAAAGCCGCAGGAAAATGGGGAAGCGTATTCGCCATCCTAGCTTTAGTTATTACGTTGCTCAAACAAATAATCGGGTTTATCGCGTTTTTAACAACAGCAATCAAAATCCTTGTTGTTTTAAGCTTTATTCTTTTATTTGTCGGAGTTGGCTTTGTAGTTTTGCGTTCCTGGAACACAAAACGAACCGCCAAAGAGTAAAGTTTTAATTTCTTCAATCTCAAGTCATCAAGGAGAAGTTTGGAATTATTTGTCTTTGGTGACGACTTATGATATTTTTATAAACTTCATATAGTTAATCAAAAGATAATTTATTTAACTTGATAAGCAATTAATCCCCAAAAAGATCATTTGTGAATTTATCTACGAATGTTCTTATTAAGGTTTCGCGTCAGTCGCCGCTTGGCTGTGCTTTCGTGATTCCGCGTGCTGAACTTTTTTAATCTCGGCGCGAAATCATCAAGAAGGAGCTAAAGAGCATTATGAAGAAGAACAATAGTTCTGAAAAATTTCTATCATTTAATTTATTTAAGAAAAACGTTCAAAATCACTTTTCCAAAATTTCAAAAAAGTTTTTATATAGCGCAATCGCAAGTTTAATATTAACATTTGGCTTGATTACATTAGCAATTACAAGTTTTATAAGAAATAATAATATTGCCGAACCTCAAGTGGATTCTTCGCTTCAATCAACATTAAAAAATCAACCTATTCAAGTAATTCCAAATAATTTAAAAGCTGGTTATAAAGCATTTAATTACGCTCGCCCGGCGGCTTCTGATGATTTAGCATTAAGTCGCGGTGGACCGGAGGATTTAATAAACTTAACGGAAGAAGAAAAAAAGACGGTCGAGACTGAAATGGAAAAGCAGTTGCGATTAATCGTTAAGACGAGCAGCCCAGCTATGCTGCCTACCTACTGGGCGCATCTTGGAAAAATCAATAACGAATTCGGATACCGAAGCAATCCGTTCGGCGGCGGCGCTACCGAATTTCATTCAGGAATGGACATCGGTGGCGACACCGGTGATTTAGTTGCTACTCCCGCCGCCGGTGTAGTCGTTGAAGCAAGTTGGCAGGGCGGCTACGGGAATATGGTTGAAATAAACCACGGAAACGGTTTGTCCACGCGCTACGGTCATCTCTCCAGAATTGGAGTTCAAGCCGGTGACAGAGTTCAGCGCGGACAACCACTCGGTCTGGTCGGTTCAACCGGACGTTCGACCGGACCACATCTGCACTACGAACTTCGGCTTAACGAACGACCGATTAATCCGCGTCGTTTTTTGCCGCCCGGACCGGCTGAAATTAGAACCTTGAGCGCGAGGTAATCCGGCACATCTAAATTTAAAAAAGAAAAGGCGAGTTAATATGGCTCGCTTTTTCTTGTTATTCTGATGTGAAAGACTTTTTCAGCTATTTTAAGTAGAATTGTATCGAAGCAAGTTGCGAATTTAGAAACAAAAGGAAAAGAAGAAAAATTATGAGTCCAAGAATAAACATTTTATCAACATTCGTTTTGATGTTTGCCGTTTTAATATCAACGGTTTCGCCGGCATTCGCTAAATTTGACGAAGGGATGTACACGCCTGACCAAATTAGCAGATTACCGCTTGTCAAAAGAGGTTTGAGAATAAAGCCTTCCGATATTTATAATCCGAACGGCGGCGGAGTGTCCGATGCCGTAATTCGTTTAAGCATCGGCTGTACAGCGGAATTTGTCTCGCCGGAGGGTTTGATTTTGACCAATCACCATTGCGGTTTCGACGCGCTTGTTTCGGCTTCTACGCCGCAAAAGGATTTTGTCGAGATGGGTTATAAAGCCAATTCTCGCGCCGACGAATTACCTGCCAAAAATTACTCGATATTTATGACGCAGCGTGTTGAAGACGTGACGACTAAAATCAACCGGGGAACGGAAAACTTAACCGGCGACGCACTCGCGCAAGCCATCAAGAAAAATACCGAAGATCTTCAACAGCAGGAACAAGCCAAAGCCCCGAAAGGTTCGACGATTCGCATTCAATCCTTAAACAGCGGTTTTTTCCACTATCTTGACCAAAGGATGCAGATTAAGGATGTGCGCGTGGTTTATGCTCCGCCGCGAAACATTGGCATTTTCGGAGGCGACCCGGACAATTTTGAATGGACGCGGCACACCGGAGATTTTACTTTTCTGCGGGCTTATACCGCGCCGGACGGAAGTTCCGCCGAATATTCGCCGAATAACGTTCCGATGAAACCGAAAAAGTTTTTAACTATCAACATCGGCGGTGCGAAGGAAAACGATTTTGTATTTGTCCTCGGCTATCCAGGCACGACGACGCGCTACCGCGAAAGCCATTCAATGGAATATGCGCAAAACGTCAACTTCCCTTTTCAAGCCGCGTATCTGCAAGCGCGGAGCGATGCCCTTCATAAAGCGGGTGAAACGAGCGATGAAAAACGTATAAAATTTCAATCCGACATTGCTAATCTCGACAATTACAGAAAAGTTTACCAGGGCAGTCCCATTGCTTTGAAGCGCGGCGACGCGATTGGTAAACGGCGCGCCGAAGAAGCAAAATTTGCCGCATGGGTTAATGCAAACCCGCAGCGGCAAGCTAAATACGGTGAAGTTTTACCGAATCTCAAACGTCTTTCCGAGGAAACTTATCCGACAGCGCAACGTGACGTGATTTTGCAAAGACTTCCGACTCCGGCTCTGACGCCCGCTTTTAAACAAGTTTTCGACGCCGTTTTAGCGGTGCAGCAAGGTAAAAATCTGACGGCAGCTGAAAAACAAGCTAAACTCACCGAAATTCAAACCGCCTACAAAGACCGCGAACCGATTGCCGAGCGTGAACTAATAAAGTTTTTCTTAAGAATGTTGGCTGATTTACCTGCCAATCAAAAATTCGCCGCGGCGGAAACTCTTTTTAGTCGCTTTGAAGGTAAAGAACGTCGTCTCGCCGAAGAAACTTTTGCTGAATCAATCGCTGAAAAGGAAAATTTTAACACGCCCGAAAAAGTCCTCGGACTTTACAATATGTCGCTCGGTGATTTACAGAAAAAATATCCGAATGTCGTGGAATTTATGACAGCTTTAGGACAGGAAAGAAATGCGCTCGCGGCGCGGACGGCAAAATTTACCAGCGGCATTGACCGTTTGAGATTGCTTTACATACAGGGGATGTCGGAAATGGAAGGAACGCGTCCCTACCCGGACGCGAATTCGACTTTGCGTTTCACATACGGCAACATTCGAGGTTACAAACCCCGCGAAGCCGTGACCTACACACCGTTTACGACCATTAAGGGAATGATTGAAAAAGACACTGGCGAAAAACCCTTTGATGTTCCGCAAAAACTAAAGGACTTGCAGCGCACACGTGATTTCGGCAGATTCGGCAGCGGCGATTCCGTTACGGTTAATTTTCTGGCAACGACCGATATTATCGGTGGCAATTCGGGAAGTCCGGTTTTAAACGCTTACGGCGAACAGGTCGGGCTAGTGTTTGACGGAAATTACGAAGGTTTAGGCAACGACCTTTTCTATGATGAAAATTACGGACGCACCATCGCCGTTGATATTCGCTATGTTTTGTTTGTGGTGGAAAAGTTCGGCAATGCCGGTTGGATTTTAAACGAAATGAAAATTAAAGGCGGCGCAGCAAGAGCTAAGGTTGCAACGGCTGAATAGGAAAGCAAAAAACAGTGTAGGGTACAGGTCTTGTGGTCCCTACACTGTCAATAACTTAACTTTACATGATTCATTCCACGCAAGATAACTTTCTGCCTTCGCACGACGCGCTTTGGATTTTTCTTCGGATTAAAAACATTGAGCGGACTGGGAATCATCGCTGAAAGATAAGCGGACTCCTGGGGCGTCAGATTTGAAGCGGATTTTTTGAAGTAATACCGTGAAGCCGCTTCCGCGCCATAAACACCGTCGCCCCATTCAATAATATTCAAATAAATTTCCAAAATACGCTTTTTTGAAAGTTCGCGTTCAAGAAAATATGTAATAAGGGCTTCACGACCTTTGCGCAGAAAGTTACGCTCCTCACTCAAATAAAGGTTTTTGGCAAGCTGTTGTGAAACGGTCGAAGCCCCGCGTTTAAAGTTCGGCATCGGCGGAATCCAATCGTCTTCGGTTGTTTCACCTTCGGCTTTAGCTTCTTTTTCGGCTTCCGCCCTTCCTTCATCCCATGCATTTTCAATCGCTTTCCAATCAAAACCATCGTGCGTAAAAAAGTTCGAATCCTCACCCGCTAAAACGGCGCGCTGCAAATGAGACGAGATTTGCTCAATCGGCATCCAAATGTGATATTTTCTGAGTTCCGTTCCGTTTGCTTTTGCTTCGGAAAGGCGATGCTCAATCATCGAACTCGTTGTGGGATTTTCGTTACGAAGTTTTGAGACGTTCGGAAACGTAAAAACTTCATAAGCTAACCAAACCGCCACCGCGCCGATTAAAATTAAAAATAAAACTTTTGTCCAATACCACATTTCAATTTTGGATTTTGAATTTTGGATTGCCTTGAAATTTTACGGCAATTCTAAAGATTATGTTCCAATAATCAAGCAATACAAAATATAAACTTTAAAGTTTGTCTACAGCACCAATCCAAAATCAAAGAGTTCTGCCGATTATATTTCCCACAATTTTCCCCGAGCTCATGACACCCGGAAGCCCTGCGCCCGGATGCGTTCCCGCGCCGACAAAATAAAGGTTTGGTACGTCTTCGCTGATGTTGTGCGGGCGCAGATATGCAGATTGAAAAAGAGTTGGTTCGACGGAAAATGCGCTGCCCAGATAACTGTTTAGAGTGTCGCGAAAATGTAGTGGGTCAATGTGATGTTCCGAAACGATATGTTTTCTCAAATCCGGCAGATAGCGTTCTTCGAGATATTGGTAAATAAGTTGTTTATAAGGTTCGGCTTGCGTTTCCCAATCAATATTCCCGCCAAGATGCGGCACCGGCGAAAGTACATACCACGAATCGCAGCCGACGGGCGCAAGACTCGGATCGGTCGCCGTCGGACGATGCAGATAAAGCGAAAAATCCTTTGCCAAAATCTTTTTATTAAAAATATCTTCAAGCAATTCCTTGTAACGCTTTCCCATGATAATTTCGTGATGTGCGATGCCTTCATATTTGCGATTTGTCCCGAAGTAAACGACAAATAGAGACATCGAATAAGTCATAGATTTTACTTTCGCGTCCGTATATTTCTTACGAAATCGTCGCGGCACAAGGCTGAGATAAGTTTGCGCGACGTCGGAATTAGCGACCACCGCATCGGCTTCAAAAATTTCGCCTGATTTTATTTTTACGCCTTTTGCTTTTTCTGTTTGCTCATCAATTAAAATTTCTTCGACTTCGGCTTCAAGATAAACTTCCCCGCCAATGTCAAGAAATAAATCGCCGAAACCTTTGACGAGCGCGCCGGTTCCACCCATCGCAAACCACACGCCGAATTTTTGTTCCAATTCGTGAATCATCGCGTAAATCGAAGTTGCCGTGAACGGATTTCCGCCAATCAAAAGCGGATGAAAGCTAAAGGCTTGCTGCAGTCGTTCGTCTTTAAAATATTTACTCGCAAATTTCACGACCGATTTATCCGAGCGCAGTTTTATCATTTCGGGAACGACTTTGACCATATCCCAGACGCTTGTAAACGGCTGGTCAATCAATTCAAAACCGACGCGGTAAATCTCGCCCAAATCCTTCGAGAATCGTTTATAACCTTCGACGTCTGCGGGATTAAATTTGTGGATTTGCGCGAGCAAGTTTTCCTTATCGTCGTTGTAATTAAAAACACTTCCGTCTTCAAAACGAATATTATAAAACGGGTCAATCTTGACTAATTTAACATAATCTTCGGTGCGCTTGCCCGCTGCTTCAAACACCTCGTCAATCAACCAGGGCGCGGTAATAATCGTCGGACCGCCGTCGAACGTAAAACCGTCCTGCTCATAAACATAAGCTCTTCCGCCAAGTTTGTCACGCTTTTCCAAAATCGTTACTTTGTGTCCCTGTGCTTGCAGACGAATAGCGGCGGTTAAACCGCCAAAGCCACTTCCAATGACAATAATTTTCATTTTAATTTATCAAAGCTCTGTTTGTTTATTTGATTCTTGCACAAGCCGCACAAAGGTATAAATCAGATTTGTCGGCAATTTTATTATCAGCAGGTAATGAAACGACGGATGCCAGCCGCAGGTGAGTTTTTAAAGTTTTGTTTCTCAGTCATCAGTTTTACCTATTATTTTTCGCTTTATTCATTTTATAATTGTATAACTTTTATTCCGGCTTTGTATTAAGCCGGTAATTTTATGAAAATGTTTGAGCAGATAATCTAAATCGCGACGTTAAAAAAGTATATGCGGCAACACAATCCGGTTAATAAACATCTTTCTAACTAATGAAACCTTTCAAGATACGCAATATTGAAATCAATCCGCCGTTAATTCTCTCGCCGATGGCGGGCGTGACGGATTATTCGTTTCGTCGCCTTATAAAGCGGCGCGGCGGTATCGGTTTGACGGTTTCCGAATTTATCTCGGTTGAAGGTTTGACGCGCAACAATCCGAAAGCAAGACGGCAGATGCGTTTTGATGTCGAAGAACGTCCGTTTGCTGTACAGATTTTTGGCGGGCAGTTTGAGCGAATGGCATTGGGGGCGGAAATGGCGGAAGAAATCGGCGCCGACATTCTTGATGTCAACTGCGGTTGTCCGGCTCCGAAAGTTGTTAAAAACGGTGGTGGTTCGGGACTTCTTAAAGACTTGCCGCGCCTTGAGACGATTCTTAAGGAAATCAAAAAAGTTATTTCGATTCCTTTAACCTTAAAACTTCGCACAGGTTTTACCGAATCAACGATAAACTGCGTCGAAGTTGCGAAAATGGCAGAACAGTGCGGCGTTGAACACATCCAGCTTCACGGACGCACCAAAGAGCAAGGCTATAAAGGCTTGGCAAATTGGGAATTAGTTAAACAAATCAAAGAAGCCGTCAGTATTCCCGTTTCTGGCAATGGCGATATTACTTCGATTGAAAATGCGTTAAAGCGTTTTAATGAAACCAGTTGCGACGGCGTTTTAATCGGACGCGGCGCGATGCAAAATCCCTGGATTTTCCGGCAGATTCAAGACGTTATGGAAAATCGCGTAGCTTACGAACCCACGCTTGAGGAAAAACAAGAAGTGCTTTTAGAATATTTTGAACTGCTTCGCGAAGATATGCCGGAACTTCCGGCAATCGGAAAAATGAAACAACTTGCCGGACAATTTACAAAAGGTCTAGTCGGCGGCGCGCAATTTCGCCAGACGCTTTATCATTCACATTCGGTCAATGAAGTTTCTGACAACATCGGTATTTATTTTGAGACCTTGAATGCAGGCGAGACTTATGGCGACGGCTCGATTGAAACCGACGCGCCGGCGATTGATTCGTGTGATTTTTTTGCGGGAAACAATTCGGATTGCTCAAGTAAAACAAACCTTGTTGAAACGGCAGCAACTGCTTAATTATTTGGAGAAATTAATGAAACTCTTCGAATCTTGTTTAACAAATGTGTGTTTTGTTGCTTTAATCGGTGTGATTTGCTTATTCGCTTAGAATTGAGAGTAATAGAATCCATCTGGGTTGATTTAAAAATTTTACTTTCAACATAAAAAATCCATGAAATGTATTTTGTTTTTATTATTTTTCCTTTTAATATTCTCTCCATTTAATGTTGCTAATGCCCAATCGCCGGGTAAAATTTTAAACCGGGCAAGCAAAGCTCTGGGCGGTGAAAAGACTTTGCTGAAAATTGTTTCCTGGCAGAAAAAAGGTTCGATTACGCGTGCCAGAGACGGCGTGAGCGGCACGTTTCAGATGCAAGCGGCGCAACCGAATTTCTACAATGAAAGCTATGATTTAAACGGTTTTGAAAAAGTAGTCGGGTACAACGGCAAATCCGGTTGGGTGCGCGATTCGCGCGACGGACTACGAACTTTGACGGGCAAAGCAAGCAATCATTTCAAAGCCGAAGCAGCCTTTCGAAATTTGCGCTGGCTCAATTATAGAAAGGAAAAATCAAAAATAACCTTTGGCGGACAAACAGATGTCAACGGCAGATCTGCCAATATTGTAAATTTGACAACCATCAGAGGTGTTTTGATAAAACTTTATTTTGACGCGGAGAACGCTTTTCTGCTTCGAGAAGAAATATCTGCCGGGGATTTGATCAAAGTATTTGAATACAGCGATTATCGCCCCGTCAGAGGTGTTCAGGAACCCTTCGCTATTAAAACAAAAATCGGCGAAGAAATTTACGAAATTAAACTCGACCAGATTGAACACAGCCGGCAGATTGCCGACTCTAATTTTGATTTCCCGAAGATTTCGGGTGAACCTCTGCCTGATATTCCCGCGCTTCTCAGAGAGCTTCAGGCAAATGAAGATAAAGTTGAAGATATTCTTGAAAATTATTCTTACACTCAAAAAAATATTACCCGCGCCGTTGGAAAAGACGGTGTTTTGCGCGAAACCGAATCGGAAACTTCTCAGCTTTCCTTTTACAAAGGTAATCGTATCAACCGTTTGATTGAAAAAAACGGTAAGCCTCTCTCAGCGGAAGAACAAGCCGACGAAGATAAAAAGACGCAGAAGCGCGTCGCGGAAATCGAAAAGGAAATTGCCAAAAAAGAAGCGCAAGCCGTTAAACAAGCAGCAAATGGAACACCCGAAGAGGAAAACAGACGTATTTCGACCGCCGAAGTTTTGCGGGCTTCGCGTCTTGTCAATCCGCGGCGCGAACGTTTTCGCGGACGTGATGTAATTGTTTTTGATTTTGAGCCGAATCCCGCTTTTGATTTCAAAAACGCTAAAAGTTTTCTGAAATTCTTCGGCAAAGTCGGCGGCGCAATGTGGATTGACGCGCAGGACAAACAAGTGGCGCGCATCGAAGCCGTTTTGTTTGACAATTTCAAAGTTGGCGGGGGACTTCTGGCAAGTTTGAAAAAAGGCGCGTCATTTACGCTCGAACAAGAACGCGTGAACGATGAAATATGGCTGCCGTCGTCTGCCGATATTAATTTGTCGGTGAAAGTTTTGTTGGTCAAAGGAATCAACGTCAATCAAACAATAAAATCCTACAGTTACCGAAAATTCAAAACGGAAGTTAAAGATTCAAAGGTTGACGAGATAAAGAATTAGTTCAAAGTTGAAGGTTCAAAGTTCAAAGTCTAAAATTCGTGATTCAAAGTTTAGTGCCCGTTTTTGCGTTTTCATATTGGACTTTAATTTCATAATAATCAAAAATGAACGCTGATTTTTAACTTTGAACTTTGAACCTTCAACTTTGAACTCCTTTTTTATGCGACGCGCGATTTTTCCAGGCTCTTTCGACCCTCTGACCAACGGACACCTCGACATCATTGAGCGAAGTATCAATTTGTTCGATGAAATTGTCATCGCCGTCTTGAATAATTCCGACAAAAACCCGATGTTTTCCGTCGAAGAGCGATGTGCCGTCATTAAAGAAGTTTTGCCAACCATTGATAACGAAAACTGTCACCTGATTGTTGACAGTTTTCAAGGACTGCTTGCCGATTACGCTAGAAGCAAGCAGGCGCAAGCAATTGTGCGCGGCATTCGCGCCATTTCCGATTACGAATATGAACTGCGGATGGCTTTGATGAACCGTCGTTTAGAGCCGCAGATTGAGACGGTTTTTTTGATGGCGGCGGAAGAGTATTCTTACGTCAGTTCGCATTTGATGAAACAGGTTTTTACATTAGGCGGACGCGTCGAAGGTTTAGTTCCGGCTTTGGTTGAAGCGAAAATGCGCGAGAAATTAAAAGGGAAATGAGAAATGGAAAACGGATAATTAGTAGTTGAGGTCGTTTTATCATTTATAAATAACCGTTTACCATTGACGATTATGAATTCATTTACTGCTTCCAGAAACGTCCAGAAGATGCAGTCTTCATCTACGATGAAAGCCGCGCAAGCCGCTGCTCAATTGCGCGAAGAAGGGCACGACGTAATTGATTTAACTTTAGGCGAACCTGATTTTCAAACCCCCAAATTTATTAAAGATTATGCTTGGGAAGGTTTGCAGAAAGGTTTAACGAAATACACGCCGACCGCCGGACTGAAAAGTTTTCAGGAAGCAATCGCCGGATTTTACGCTCTCGAATTTGGCACCAAGTTTTCACCCAAGGAAATTGTTGCTGCCTGCGGTGGAAAGCAAGCGCTTTTTAACGCGGCTTGCACTTTGTTAAATCCGGGCGATGAAGTTTTAATTCCAAAACCATACTGGGTAACGTTTCCTGAAATCGTTAATTTTACGGACGCGAAAAATGTTTTTATCGAAACAGAAGAAACCGGTTTTGTTTTGACCGCCGAACAAGTTAAAAATTCGATTACCGACAAAACCAGACTGCTTATCCTAAATTCGCCGAACAATCCGACGGGTCGCGTAATTCCGCCGGACGAAATGCGGAAAATTGTTGAAGTCTGCGCCGAAAACGAGGTTTATGTTTTGACCGACGAATGTTATTTATTTTTCGTCTATCCGCCCGCAGAAGTTTTTACGTCCGCGAGCCTTCCCGAAGAATTAAGAAAATACGTCTGCGTTGCCGGTTCATTTTCCAAAACCTACGCAATGACGGGCTGGCGCATCGGATATACGATTGCCAACGAAGAATGGTCAAACCAGATGTCGAAACTGCAAAGTCATTCAACTTCGCATCCAACTTCATTCGTACAATACGCCTGCGCACGCGCGATGGAAAATTACGCCGATTCGAAAAAGGCGGTGAATTCAATGCTTTCGGAATATAAGATACGAAAGAGTTGGCTGATTCCCGCTTTGCAAACAATTGAAGGCTTCGAGTGTGCCGAGCCGGAAGGCGCGTTCTACGCTTTTGTCGACGTGCGCCAAATGCTCGGCGACAAATTCAAAACGTCTGCCGACGTATCAGATTTATTATTGAATGAAGCGCACGTTGTGGTTACTGACGGGAAAGGTTTCGGCGCCGACGGATTTTTGCGGATCTCCTACGCGACTTCGATTGAGAATCTGCAAAGAGCGGTTGAGCGAATGAAAAATTTACTAAATTCGGAAAAGAAAATTTCCTCGCATCAATAGAGTCCGATGTTTTAAACATTGTTTGGCAGAGTATAAATTTTACGAATTTCCGCCCGTCATTAATAAGCCGATTTCTTCGTTGCTCGTTTCTTTTGGATTGACTTCGCCGACAATTTTTCCTTTACGAATGACCAGCAGCCGGTCTGCCAACGCCGTTACTTCTTCGAGTTCGGCAGAAACCAGCAAAACTGCTGTTCCCGAGTCTCTTAAAGCGATTAATTTACGGTGAATAAATTCAATGGCGCCGATGTCCACGCCGCGTGTCGGTTGGGCAACCAATAAAAGTTTTGGATTAAGTTCAAACTCACGCCCAATAACAAGTTTTTGCTGATTGCCGCCCGAAAGTGATTTGGCGGGAAGTTCCGCGTTTGGCGGGCGGACATCAAAATTTTCGATAATTTCCTGCGTTCTTTTGTTGATCGCTGCGTAGTTAAAAAGACCGCCAACGCTTGAAACAGGTTGCCGATAATGCACGCCGAGGATTGAATTTTCCGTTAAATCCGAATTCAAAAGCAATCCGCGTTTGTGGCGGTCTTCGGGAATATGCCCGATGCCGAGTTCCCTGCGCGCGCGCGCGTTTGTGTTTGTAATATCTTTACCAAAAAATTCGATGTTTCCGCGAACATTCGACGGCGGCACGAGTCCTGCCAGAACTTCAATCAATTCGGTTTGCCCGTTTCCTTCGATGCCCGCGATGCCGACAATCTCACCCGCTTTAACTTCAAGCGAAACGTCATTTAACGCTTCACCGTGCGCATTTTGAATCGAAAGGTTTTGTACTTTGAGAATTGTTTCCTGCGGATCCGCATCAGTCTTTTCGACTCTCAACAAAACGTCGCGCCCGACAATCATTCGCGCCAAATCTTTCATGTTTGTTTCGGAAGTTTTCACGTTACCGACCGTTTTGCCGTCGCGCATGACGGTTACAAAATCGGAAATTGCCAAAACTTCTTCGAGTTTATGGGTGATAATAACGATTGTTTTACCTTGTTCGCGCATCCGGCGCAAAATACCGAAAAATTCCTTAACTTCCCGCGGAGTTAAAACGGCGGTCGGCTCGTCTAAAATTAGAAGCTCGGCGTTGCGATAAAGAGCTTTGAGCAATTCGACGCGCTGTTGTGCGCCAACCGACAAATCTTCAACCAGCGCGCGCGGATCCACGCCCAAACGCAAATCATTTGAGAGTTGTAAAATATCTCGATTCGCTTTTTCTAAATCCAGATTCGCCGCACCGCCCGTTTCCGCGCCCAAAATGATATTTTCAGCAACGGTCATCGTGTCGACCAACATAAAATGTTGATGCACCATTCCGATGCCGAGCGCAATTGCATCGTGCGGCGCGTTTAT
>MWVV01000090.1_pt1 | contig 32468 bp, 31 predicted proteins | sample 1047281 | NCBI WGS metagenome assembly MWVV01 (sample SAMN06349986, study PRJNA376086) | soil metagenome | isolation source: PT-2 sample Antarctic (ecotone) soil | place: Antarctica | collected 2015-01-13 | reverse complement strand
ACAGACATTGAAACTCTTCATCAGTCAAACCGGTGGCGGCAAGAAACTCTTTCGGCTTTTCTTTTAACTCCGCATATTTTAACATTTACATAGATTAACCGATTTTACTTATTTCCAATAATGTCTAATAAATTAACATTCCGTTAAGTTTAAGTTAATAAATTAAACTTACTCTCAGCATTAATAACTCTTGTATTGCTATTCAAAATAACTGGTTAGAGTTAATCCGCTCCAAACCGGCTTTTCAAATTTGTAGGAGATTTCTTTATATGAAAATTGTAACCATTTATCGAAGCGCGGCATTGCTCATCATTACCGCTTTTATTAGTGTTTCACCGGTTTTTGCCCAGAGACAAAGCGTCGAGTTGCGAGTACTCGGCACTTATTCCGCCGGCGTTTATAATCAAGGCGCGTCCGAGATTGTCGCTCACGACCCGTTCACGCAGCGGCTTTACACGGGCAACGGCGCAACCTCGAAAATTGACGTGTTGAGCATTATTGATCCGAGCCAGCCGATTCTGCTTTTTTCCATTGACATCACACCTTACGGTCGCCAAGCCAACAGCGTGGCTGTCAAAAGAGGGATTGTTGCCGCCGCTGTCGAAGCCAATGTTAAAACTGACAACGGCAAAGCTGTTTTCTTTGATACAAACGGAAATTATCTGAATGCCGTAACGGTTGGTGCGCTTCCCGATATGCTGACTTTTACGCCGGACGGCAAGAAAGTTCTGGTGGCGAATGAAGGCGAGCCGAGCAACGATTATACGATTGACCCGGAAGGCTCGGTCAGTATTATTGACATTGACTTCGGCGTGCAGAATGCTCACGTTACGACCGCTAATTTTAGAGCGTTCAATAACGCCAGCCTCAATCCGAGCATCAGAATTTTCGGACCGAACGCAACGGTCGCGCAAGACCTCGAGCCGGAATACATCGCCGTCTCGGATGATTCGAGAAGAGCTTGGGTAACTTTGCAGGAAAACAATGCCGTCGGCGTTTTAAATTTGAGAACAAATGAGTTCACCAGATTAATCGGTCTTGGATTCAAGGATCACAGCCTCCACCGCACTGCAATAGATTCGAGCGACCGCATCAGCAGTTCGACTCCCGGCGTGATTGAAATCCTCCCAAGACCGGTTTTCGGAATGTATCAGCCCGACGGCATTGCTACCATCAACCACTTGGGCGAAACTTTTTTCATCACCGCCAACGAAGGCGACGCGCGTGACTATGCAGGTTTCACGGAAGAGGTGCGAATCAATTCGCTGCTGCTTGACCCGGCTGTTTTTCCAGACGCGACGTTTTTGAAAACCGATGCCCAAATCGGTCGTCTTAATGTAACAAAGACGCTTGGGAACTTTGACGGCGATGCCGAATACGAAGCACTTTTCGCTTTCGGCGCGCGTTCATTCTCAATCTGGACAGGGCGCGGCGAACAAGTCTACGACAGCGGCGACGACATCGAACAGATAACCGCGCATACTTATCCGTTGTTTTTCAACGCCGGCAACACCAACAATACGCGCGATGACCGCAGCGATAATAAAGGACCTGAGCCGGAAGGCGTAACCGTCGGTGAAGCCTACGGGCGCAATTATGCGTTCATCGGTTTGGAGCGCATCGGCGGCGTGCTTGTCTATGAAATCAGCGATCCTCGTTCTCCGATATTTGTCCAATATATCAACAACCGAAATTTTATGGCAGCGACTAACACTCCGGCGGCTGGCGATTTAGGACCCGAAGGACTGCATTTTATTTCCCGTGCTGACAGTCCGACGAACACGCCTCTGCTAGTCGTGGCTAACGAAGTAAGCGGCACGACTAGCATTTACGAAGTGGCGAGAACTAGATAGAAAAGTTATTTCCAAAAATAAAAAATCCCGCAACAAGCTGACGGGATATTAATCCAAAGTGAAAAAAGCGAAAAAGAGATAAATCTTTTTCGCTTTTTTCTTCGATAACAAGAATTATTATTTACTCACAAGTTCGGTAAACTTCAACGGCGGCATTAAAATACTAACGATTTTCCATTCGCCGTTAAGTTTTAACAGTGAAATATATTGAATATGCTTACGGGGCACAACATTCGAGTCGGATGTGAATTCTGTTTCGACTTTAACGGACGCGCCATCAATTGTGACATCAATCGCCGAAATTTTTTGTTGACTTTCAACCGTTATTACACCTTTTTGCGGTTTAATAGGTTTATTGATTTTAAATTCGGAAAAACCTTTGCCTGAACCATCAACAGAAATAATTTTCGCGTCTGGGTGCAAAACATTCTGAGTCGTTTTGTTTATGTAAGATTCGACAGTTTGTCTAACAAGTGTTTCTTCCGATTTTGCATCGGAACTTTGCGCCTTTGCCAACAAAGGAAGGCATATCAACAAAATTGCGATTGCTACAAAATTCCTTTTCATTTCAAAACTCTCCTTTTTAGTAAAATTGATTTTGCAAATAAATCATTTTTATTTAACCGCTGTAGCATTTGTTTTTTCTCGCGGGTCATAAGGCGTTGCCTGATATTTCTTGACCGCTTCCTGTGCTTTATCGTAATTATCGCCAAGGGTTTCGGCACGTTTGTAAGCGGCGACGGCACGCGGACGGTCGCCTTTGGCGTCGTAAGCGTTGCCCATTTTTATATTTGCCCAAACCGCCAGCCACGCCGGACGAAGCGTTCCGCCCAGCACGGCTTTGAAATTATCAATCGCCAAATCGTAATTTCGCTGTTCTAAAAAGAGCAAGCCGAGATGATAATAAATCCAGGAATTCGAGCGGTCTAACTTTAATGCCGCTTCAAACTGCTGCTGTGCTTCGACGTAATTTCCTTCTCTGAACTGCTCGATGCCGCGCCGGGCAATCGAAGAGACGCGCAAATCCTGGGAAATTCTAAGCAGCTTAAAATTCGGGTCAATAATGACTTCAAGCGGTTTGCCGCTCGATTCGATATTAAAATCCGCGCTCGCGTCTTCGATGTCAACTTTAACGGTTTTGCTTTCGCCTTCGCCTTCAGCGCGAAGCTGAATTTCGACGGGCAACCGCAAATTATCATAATTTTGTTTGACCGTCCCGCGCGTTACAAACTTTCCGCCGCGTGTTCTGATAATTTGATAATCCGCCGTAAATTCGGGAACGCCCGTGCCTTCAACCCAACGGGCGAAAAAGTAGCGCATCGGAACGCCGGCAACTTGCGAAGCCAATTTTTCAAAATCGTCAATCGAAGCGTTTTTGCCGCGATATTGCTGCAGGAAATTTCTCAATAATTGATTAAATTTTTGATCGCCGAGCGTGTCGCGCAAAAGGCGAAAAACCGACGCGCCCTTGCCGAACATAATATATTGATAAGCCGTTGATTGGTCGTCAAGTGTCGCTGGAGTGCGCGAAAGCGAAGCGGTTTGCTCAAACGTCAAAGATTTTTCAAGAAGTTCGCGGCGCAAGTTTTCCAATTGTGCGCCCGACAGCGTTGTCTCGCGCAATGCGAATGCGCTGTATTCAGCTAAACCCTGCGAAATCCAAGCATCATCAAAAGATTTCAACCCGACGGTCAAGCCCCACCATTGAAGCGCGGCTTCGCGCTGCAGGCGTTCCTGCGTAATCTCGCGCGATTGCTCGAACAATCGGTTCGCCATAAAAATTATTCCTTGCGACGAATAAAAATCGAGCGTTTCGTCGTCAACCTGCGCGATTATCAAACGCTTTCCGCCCTGCGGTTCGCCGTATTGCTTGGTGTAAAATTCGAGTGCGCGACCGAGCGTTTCGCCATAAGCGGAAACGAGCGCGTCGTTGCCGATGCGCGTATAAAACTGCAATTCGTAATCACCGAAACGCAAAGTCTTGTTGGTGTATTTGCCGTAAGCAAAGTTGCCGATGAGCGCAGGTTTCGACTGCACGAAGCGATATTTTCCGCCCGCATTTGTTACCGCCGCATCGCTGAAGCCAACGATTTGAAAACCTGCGGGAAGCGAAATTGAAACGTCGGAGGTCGCTTGATCAGCTGCGTAATCGTGAAATGGAAACCACCGCGCCGCATACATCAAATAACCGTCTTTCGCGCCGACCGAAGCCAATCTTTTAGTCAAAAGCGGTCCGCCGCTCGGTGAATTCAAAATGCCGCCGTATCTGAAACGCAAGGTTACGGGCGTGCCTTTAATTACAATTTCGCCCAAATCAATTCTCACGCTCGGACCTAAATCGGAAACGCCCGTTTGGTCTTGAACGAATGTAACTTGACCCGGCGTAGAAGTTACAGCGGTTTTAGTTTTTGGCAGCGCGGTCGCCGAAAAAGAATTTTGGCGAGTGATGCTTTCGATTTTCAAAGAGCCGTTTAACTCAAACGAAACGGTGCGCGTGTCTTCCGCCGGCGTGAAATTGACATCAACCGTCGCGTTTAATTTATTTTCGTCCGGAACGAGTTGCACGTCCATTTGATAACTGCTCACATCAAACGGCGTGCGCTGAACTTGCTGCGCGAGCGCGGTAAAGGAAAATAAAATGACCGACAAATTTAAACTAAATAGTTGAAAAAACCTTTTTCTATAATTATTCATTTCGCTTCAAAATTCTATCTGCCTGATTTGCTGTTTTTGATGTCGGAAGCGGTTAATTCGTTTGCTTGCTAAAAAGTTCAAGGTTCAAGGTTCAAAGTTGAAGAGCGATTTTGCCTTTGAACTTTGAACCTTGAACTTTGAACTTTTAACTACCTGATATAAATCGGATTTGAGATTATCCAAGGCATTTTATCGAACGGTTCGCCCAAAGAATCGAGATAAACCTCTATGCGGAAAGTTCCCTTTTCTTTGGTCGGGAAATTGATTTGCGCTACGCCCGTTTCCTCGTGAATCTTTTCGCCGTTTTTGAAGATTATAAAACGTGCAATTTGCGTAGCAGATACTTTCAAATTCAAATTTTCCGTCAAAGCAATTTCGTCGCCCATAATGCGCGATTCAATGCCGTTTTCCGCTGTGAACGAAAATCCATTGGTATCGCTCAAAGCATCAAGACCGACGAAACAATGTCCGCCTTTCAAGGCTTGCAAAAGATTTTCCTGCGTTAAAGGTTTATCTTTTTCGAGCAAAACGTGATTTCTCATCGCGCGAAAAATCGTTTCAAAACGGTCAATTTTGAGGTTGATTATTTTATTGCCCGCGTCATCGCCGAACAGATGAAAGCCGATATTAGAATGCGCGTCCGTTCCAGCAAAGAGCGTTGATTTTCTTTGCGCGGCAACTTCGTCAAACCGTTGCAAATTTTCATCAGGACGCTGAAAATACTTGGCTAAAACAAGTTCGGGGTAGGAATAATAAGACCAAATCGCATCCAGCAGAACAAAAAACGGATTCATCTTTTTGGCGTTCGTGTGCAGGCTGAAAACTTCGATGCCGTCAAAATCTGCGTTCCAAGTTTTATGCTTTTCGGGATAAGTGATAAATGCGAGTTTATTCTGCGCGTGGATGCTTTGCAGAAAATCAGTGGTTGAGATTTTGTCGGCGCGTCCCGCTTCCGCGCTTCCTGTAAGGAGTAAAAATCGGTCGGTTGCCGTTTCGACTTCTTGACCGCCGACGAACAAAACGCCGCCGACGTTACCTTGCAGAGTCAACGCGGAAGTATCGTAAAGGGCGGCGGTGTGTTCGGTCATCACGACAAAATCGAGATTATTCTTCGTTGCTCCGTCAATCAGTTCGTCAAAACCGCTCGTGCTGTGTCCGCCGATTGCCGTATGAACGTGAATAACGCCTTTATAATCTTTGTAATTCTGGTTTAATAATTGAATTTTTTGAGTTTCGAGCGCGGAAATTTTATCGGCGAGTTGACCGAATTTGTAGCGATTATAAATGAAAGGAATCTGCGCCAAAAGAATGACGGCGAGAACGATTAAAAGTATCTTTTTCCAAAGTTTCATAAAGCAGTAGCCAGTAGTCAGTAGTCAGAAAAATTTCTCGGTTCACGGCTCACTGCTTACTGCTCACTTATAAAATCAACCGAAACAACTCGTTCTGCGATTTCTTTGCCAATCTTTGCCGCTTCTTGATGAACGGCGTGGTCGGTGTAGAAATCCAACGCCGCGCGGTCGGGATAAACGGCGACTAAACCCAAATCGAAAGAACGCTCAAGATGCAGAATGTCGAAACCGATATTAAAACTGATGATATTTGGAATCACATTCGGCAAATTTTTCAGCTTTCCCAGATGCGTCGCCTTTTGCTCTTGCGTGGTTTCCGATTTGTATTTCCAGCAAACAATATGCGTCAACATAATTTTCTACCAAAGTTTTTTGACATTCAGAGCAAATTCTTTGAGAAGCGGCTCGCCGCTGACTTGTTTAGGATTGTCCAAAACTTCAATTTCAGCATCGGGACGATAAACGTGAACTTTCTTTTCCAAAGGGTCAATCAGCCAGCCCAAAACCGCGCCGTTTTCGATGTACTCCTCCATTTTGTTTTGCAAATTCACCAGCGAATCGGAAGGCGAGCGCAATTCGACAACAAAGTCTGGACACAACGGCGGAAATTTTTCCTGTTCTACATTGGTCAATTTTTCCCAACGCTCATTTGTAATCCACGCTAAATCCGGCGAACGCTTTGCGCCGTTAGGCAGTTTGAAGACGGTTGATGAATCGAAACCGACTCCACTTTTGTCTTTTTCAAGCCAATTAAAAAAATATCCGATTAAAGAAAAATTACGAATTCCAGTACGTCCTCCGGTCGGCGGCATAATGATAAGTTCTCCCTCTTTGGTCAGTTCGATTTCCACGTCGGGATTGTGACGGCAAAAATTTTCAAATTCGTCATCGTTGATTTTTTTCAGAACGTCCCGAAAATCCAAAACAATCGGCAGAAAAGAACTGTCAACTAAAGCGGTTTCAACTTGCATAAATTTATTCTCCTTGCACCTCGCACCATTTTCGCGTAACTTCGTGCCGATACGCAAACATTTTCTCAAGTTTCGGCAAAATAACCAGCGGCGCGGCTATCCGTCCGAAAATCCAAAACGGCGGCTCGAATTCGATTTCATCTCTTAAAATCGCTCCTTCTTCGTGCGACTCGATAATGTGTTGATGCCGCCAACTTTTAAAGGGACCGGAAATCTGCACGTCTTCAAACATCCTCGGCGGCTCATATTTCGTATGCTCGGCAATCCAGCGCGACGCAATCAAGCCGAAAATCTTTTGTTCGATAATCGCTTGCGCTCCCGTTTTGGAAATGTCGGCTTTTTGAATTATCTTCGCGCTCTCCCAAGGCGGAATCAGGCGTTCAAACGCGTCGGGCAATTCGTGGAAGGCGAAAACTCGTTCGGGTGCGGCTTTGATAATTGATTCTTTTATGAACTTCATTTAACGGAAGTTTTCGGTGGCGACCAGAGTTTTAGAAAATCCGTAAATTTTTGCAGATTGTAAGATTTTGGTTCTTCGAGTTCTTCGGTGTTTTGCGAATGAAGCAATTTGCCGTCTTTCTCCAGCACGAATAGATGCGGATAACCTTTTATTGCCGGATAAGCGGCGAGAAATTCCTTATTTTCGTTTTCTTCACTGAAATTTATTTTCAGCCAGACGAAATTTTCATCGCGCAGTTTGGCAAGTGCGGGATTTTTTATAAAATAGTTGTCCATCAAACGACACCAGCCGCACCATTCGCCGCCGACATCGAGAATAATTCGCTTGCCTTCGGTCTGCGCTTTGGCAATCGCCGCCTGCAAATCTCTGGCGGCATCTTTAGTCGGGTCAAATTTTTCTCTTTCGATAACCTGCGAATTGCTTTTTTCAGTCGTCTTTTTTTCGGGCGTTTGCGCTGATGCAAATAATCCGCCAGTTAGAATTAAGGTTAAAACAAAGATGATTTTTTTCATTTTTTAGCTCCAAAATTGTTGTTCAAAATTTCCGTCTTTTTTCGCCTACAATTTAAGAATACTACAACTTCTCATTAAGCAAATTCCAAATCTTCTCAATATGTCTTTCTTCAACTCTGATGTTTCCAATCGAAAGCCGCAACGTAAATTTACCGTTTAACTTCGTGTGCGATAGATAGGCTTCGCCCGAAGCGTTAATGTTGTTCATCAATTTTTCGTTGAGTTCGTCTAAATTTTCCACGCCTTTCGGACACGCGCGAAAACAAACCAGTGCGAAATTGACAGGCGCGGTTAATTCCCAATCGTCAGATTCTTCAATCCAACTTGCCAGTAATTGAGCAAGGCGGCAATGCTCGCGGATTCTTTCAATCAAACCGTTCTGCCCAAAATATCTGATCACAAACCACAATTTTAGAGAACGAAAACGCCTGCCAAGTTGGATGCCGTAGTCCATTTGATTGGTAACCGTTTCGTTGGTTTTGAGGTATTCTGGAACGAGCGCAAAGGCGCGTTTCAATAAATCGGTATGACGACAATAAAGAACGGATAAATCAAACGGCGTGAACATCCATTTGTGCGGATTGGTTACAACCGAATCGGCGCGTTCGCAGCCTTTCAAATACGTTTGCAATTCGGGAACAATCGCCGCGCTTCCCGCATAAGCCGCGTCAACGTGAAGCCACATCGCATTTTCTTCGCAAACCGCAACGTATTGGTCAACCGGGTCAATGCTCGCCGTCGAAGTCGTGCCGACGGTGGCGACGACGCAAAACGGAATGTAGCCGTTTTGTTTGTCTTCCTCAATCGCTTCACGAAGTCGGTCAGCCCGCATCCGAAATTGCGCGTCGCATTCGATTTTCCGCAAACCTTTCTGTCCGAGTCCGAGTAGCAGCACGGCTTTTTCAACCGACGAGTGCGATTGTTCGGAAGTATAAACCCGCAAGAGCGGTAAATCACTTCTGCCGCTCATTCCCGTTTCGCGTATTTTCAAATCTAGTCCCTCACGCGCCGCCGCGATTGCGTGAAGGGTGGAAACCGAAGCCGTGTCGTAGATAATTCCCCGAAAACCCGCGTCTAAATTCATCATTTGCCGCAGCCAATCGGTTACGACTTCTTCGAGTTCGGTTGACGCGGGCGCGGTTCGCCAAAGCATCGCTTTCATATCGAAAGCGGCTGATAAAAGCTCGCCGAAAATTCCCGCCGCGCTCGTCGAAGTGGAAAAAAGTCCGTGAAAATTCGGATGATTCCAATGCGTTACGGCGGGCAAAATTAATTTATCAACATCTGATAAAATTTCTTGAAAATCTTCGCCTTCGGCGGGCGCGGACTTTGGCAGATTGTCTTTTAACCAATTCGGCTCGACTTGTGAAAGCACGGGAAATTGTTCGATGTTTTGAAAATAATCGGCTATCCAATCTATCATCTCGTAACCGACGCGGCGGAAATCTTCCGCGCTCATATCGCCTGACGCGGGCGCGAATATTTTTTTTAATTCTGACTTTTCGTAATTTTTCATAGCGAATGTTTACTAACGATTTTAACGCAAAGACGCAAACGCGCAAGGTTCAAAAAGGTCAAGAAAAATTATCCAGATAAACTCTAATGTTTATCAATGACAATTTTTCTTGACCTTTTACTTTTTACTTTTGCCTTTTTACTTTCCGACTTTGCGTTAAAAAACCTTGTTTCAGTCCTATTTAGTAAATATAAACTCGACACGCCATTTGAAATAGGTATAATTCCGTTTGTATATTTATTTTAAGTTACAAATTTCCGATTCCAGACAATTTAATTTTGAATTGTTAGACAAATTTTCGACTTGAAATTTGTCATTATGAAATTTGTAATCAATTATTTGTGAGGCAAATATGAAAAATTTCTTTCTGGCTTTTAGTTTAATTTTTTCTATTCTTTTATCGAGCGCGTGTGTGGACAAAAGTGCGAACAGCACAACCAACAGCGGCAGCGGCGACGGCGATATTAAAGTCGGCGTTTACGGCGATACGAGCGGCGCAACTTCGAGTTTCGGTCAATCAACCAAAAACGGCATTCAGTTAGCTTTTGATGAAATCAATGCGGCTGGCGGCGTTAATGGAAGAAAACTCATTATGCTGTTTGAAGACGACCAGGGCAGACCCGAACAAGCCAAAACGGTTGTTTCCAAGCTTATCAATCAAGACAGAGTGCAGGCTTTACTTGGCGAAGTCGCTTCGACCAATAGTTTAGCCGCCGCGCCCGTCGCGCAGGACGCTAAAATTCCGATGATTACGCCGTCCTCAACCAACCCGAAAGTGACGGAAGTCGGCGATTATATTTCCCGCGTTTGTTTTATTGACCCGTTTCAAGGCTTGGTAATGGCGAAATTTGCGGGCAATACTCTAAAAGCTAAAACAGCGGCAATTATCGGTGATGTCAACTCCGATTACAGCAAAGGCTTGACTGCCGTATTTGAACAGGAATTTACCAAACTTGGCGGACGAGTCGTCGCTAAAGAGGCTTACACTCAAACCGACCCGGATTTCAAAGGGCAATTAACCAAAATCCGCAATCTCAATCCTGAAGTTATCTATATTCCGGGTTATTACGGACAAGTCGGAATTATTGCCAAACAAGCCCGCGAACTCGGTATGAATATGCCTCTCCTTGGCGGCGACGGATGGGATTCGCCGGATCTTTGGAAACTCGGCGGCGAGTCTTTGAAAAACGCATACATTTCCAATCACTATTCGGCGGACAATCCCGCGCCGGAGATTCAAAATTTTGTCAAAGCCTATCGAGCAAAATTCAATACCGCGCCCGATTCGCTTGCGGCTCTCGCCTACGACGCGGCAAAGGTTTTGGCTGATGCAATAAAACGCGCCGGCGGCACTGACGGAGCGAAATTAAAAGATGCCATCAATGCGACAAAAGAATTTAAAGGCGTAACGGGAAGCATCACGCTCGACGCAAACCGCAATGCGGTTAAACCTGCCGTAGTTTTAGAACTAAACCCGACGGATAGCAAATTTACCTTCAAAGAAACAATTAACCCCGAAGGTATGTCTGCGCCGACCGCCGCAAATACAAACACGATGTCAAACGGCAATATGATGATGAACGCTAACGCAATGTCGAACGGCAATATGATGATGAATTCAAATACGACGAATTCAAACTCTAATATGAATTCGACAATGAACGCCAACAGATAAGTTCAGAGTCTTGAGTCTTAAGTCTTAAGTCGGAAATCAATTCTTGACTTTAGACTCAAGACTCAAGACTCAAGACTTTTATTTTATGGATACTTTTGTTCAGCAGCTTATCAACGGTTTAACCATCGGCTCGATTTACGCCCTCATTGCGCTCGGCTATACGATGGTTTACGGAATTTTGCGGCTTATCAATTTCGCGCACGGCGATATTTATATGGTCGGCGCGTATGCGGGTTATCTGCTTGCCATTTATTTGGGTTTCGATGCTAATCCGTCAATTTTCGGTTTTATCGTGGTGCTTCTCGGAGCGATGCTGGTTGCCGCTTTAATCGGAATGGCGATTGAGCGATTTGCCTATCGTCCGGTCAGAAAATTCTCCAGAATGACGACGCTGATAACGGCAATCGGGATGTCTCTATTTATCGAATATCTATTCGTTTTTATTTTTTCGGGAACGCCGCGCTCGTTTCCGCAACTGCTGCAAAACGATAATTACACAATTTTCGGCAACGCCACGATTTCGACTTCGCAGATTTTAATTTTCGCGGTTTCGATTCTGTTGATGGTCGCCTTGCAGTATATTATTTTTCGCACGAAAATCGGCAAAGCGATGCGTGCCGTTTCCTTTAATTTGAATTCGGCGAAATTGATGGGTGTCAACACCGATTTTGTTATCGCTTTTACGTTTGCTTTAGGTTCGGCGCTCGCGGCGGCGGGCGGCGTTTTGACCGCGCAGTATAATCCGAAAATCGAGCCGCTGATGGGAATTATTACCGGCTTAAAAGCGTTCGTCGCGGCTGTTCTCGGCGGTATCGGCAATATTCCGGGCGCGGTTCTCGGCGGTTTACTGATTGGCGCGGCGGAAACCCTCGTCGTCGGTTACGGAAGCTACATCGGCATTCCTTCCACTTATCGGGATGCAGTAGCGTTTGCAATTTTAATTTTAGTTCTCTTGATTCGTCCGGCAGGTCTTTTGGGGACGAACGTGCAGGAAAAAGTCTAGCGATTTTGGATTTTAGATTTTGGATTTTGGATTTTATTCGTTATTACAACAATCCGTTCAATGATAAAAATAAAATCAATTAAAAATAATCCAAATTCCAAAATCTAAAATCCAAAATAAAATTATGTCTTCTTGGCTGAAGAGTTTAATAATCGGAATCGTCGTCATCGCGCTGCTTTACGTTTTGAACGGGATGATGAGCAAAGGCGGTTTTTTCGGCGCGGGCATTGACGATTACACGGCGCGGCTGCTCGTGTTTATCGCCATCAACATTATTCTCGCCACGTCGCTGAATTTAATCAACGGTTTTACCGGGCAATTTTCCATCGGACACGCCGGGTTTATGGCGGTCGGTGCTTATTCGTCCGCTTATTTTACGGTCAATTACGGCAAGCAGCTTGAAAGCGCGTTTTCTTTTTTGGGTGAAACGGGAGCGTCAAGCATTATTTTAATCATCGCCATCGTCATCGGCGCGATTGTCGCCGCCATCGCCGGCGCGATTGTCGGCATTCCGTCGCTTCGTTTGAAAGGCGATTATTTGGCGATTGTAACGCTCGGATTCGCCGAAATTATTCGCATCGTGATTTTGAATATAGACGCGGTCGGCGGCGCAACCGGTTATCAGGTTCCGGGCTACGCAAACTTTTTGTGGATCGGAATTTTTGCGGTCATCACGATTGTCGTCGTTCACAACATTGTCAAATCCGATGCGGGACGCGCGCTGGTTTCCATCCGCGAAGACGAACTTGCGGCGGAAGCGATGGGCGTGAACACGACGCGCTACAAAGTTACATCGTTCGTCATCAGTTCGGCTTTTGCCGGCATCGCGGGCGTTTTGTTCGCCCATTACAACAAATTTCTCTCAACCAACGATTTTCAATTTATCAAATCCTTCGAGATTATTATTATGATTGTTCTCGGCGGAATGGGTTCGATGACCGGCGCGGTGGTCGGCGCGATTGTCGTAACTTTATTGCCCGAACTTCTGCGACAGCTTCCGGCAATCCAAGTCGGTGCAAGCACATTTCAATTTTCCGATTTGCGCCTAGTAATTTTTGCTTTAATTTTAATTTTCACGATGATTCTGCGCCCGCAGGGAATCTTCGGAACAGCCGAAATCGGCAATATCTACCGACGTTTCAGAAACAAATTGGGCAAACCCGGAGGTTTAGAATAATGCCTGAAAACGGAAACTCATCTATTCTGCAAACTGATAAAGCGACGATTCGTTTCGGCGGTCTGGTCGCCGTCAACGAACTGACTCTGAACGTCGGCAAAGGCGAGATTTACGGTTTAATCGGACCGAACGGCGCGGGCAAAACGACAATTTTCAATCTTCTGACGGGCGTTTATGAACCGACTTCCGGCGATATTCACATTAACGGAACGCGCGTCAACGGCTTGCGTCCGTATCAAATCTCGCGGCTCGGCGTTTCGCGCACATTTCAGAATATACGGCTTTTTCCTTCGATGTCCGTTTTAGAGAATGTCGTCACGGCGTGTCACCGCCACGCCGACCAAAATATGCTCGACGCGGTTTTCCGTCTGCCGAAGTATTTCAGAGACGAAGCTGACCATCGAAAGTTTGCGATGGAACTGCTCGAAATTTTCGACCTTGCAAAATACAAAGATGAAGGCGGAACTTCGCTGCCCTACGGAAATCAACGCCGGCTGGAGATTGTCCGCGCGCTTGCGACACGCCCGAATTTATTATTGCTCGACGAGCCGGCGGCGGGAATGAATCCGTCCGAACAGGAAGATTTGACCGGTTTGATAAAGCAAATCCGCGACCGTTTCGGTTTGACCATTGTGCTTGTCGAACACAATATGCGCGTGGTGATGGGCGTGTGCGACCGCATCCAAGTCGTCGATTACGGCAAATCAATCGCGCTCGGACTGCCGCAGGATATAAAGAACGATCCGAAAGTTATTGAGGCTTATCTCGGTGATTGACGAGATTTGCGATTTGCGATTTTCAATTTGCGATTGCGCAATCGTTTAGAATTAAATTATTTCAGAAAATTTTATCAATAAATATTTTCGATTTTTGGTTGCTGTTAAATCACATAACCAATCGCAAATTGCAAATCGAAAATCGCAAATAAAAATATGCTTACTTTAGAAAACGTATCCGTTAATTACGATGCCATCGAAGCCTTGACCGACATTTCTTTAACGGTTAGTCAAGGCGAGGTTGTAACATTAATCGGCGCAAATGGCGCGGGCAAAACCACGACTTTAAGAACCATCACCGGACTGCTCGAACCGCGAAACGGGCGCATAACTTATGAAGGCAAGGAAATTAGCGGAATGGCAACGCACCGGCTCGTGCCGATGGGAATTGCGATGTCGCCCGAAGGTCGCGGTGTTTTCGCTAACTTGAGCGTGCGCGAAAACTTAGATATGGGCGCGTATATTCGCAAAGATAAAAAAGGTATTTCCGACGATATGGAACGCGCTTTCACACTTTTTCCGCGCCTCAAAGAACGCGAGAAACAAAAAGCCGGAACGCTCTCCGGCGGCGAACAGCAAATGCTCGCAATGGGGCGCGCGATGATGTCGCGCCCGCGTCTTTTATTGTTGGACGAACCTTCGCTCGGACTCGCGCCGCTGCTCGTTCACACGATTTTTGAGGCAATTGACAATATTCGCTCCGAAGGCACAACGATTTTATTAGTCGAACAAAACGCCAATGCCGCACTTCATCATTCCGACCGCGCTTATGTTCTTGAAACCGGCAGAATCGTAATGGAAGGCGATTCCAAACAACTCGCTGCCGACCCGCGCGTGAAAGAAGCGTATTTGGGCGAGTAACAAAGGGAAAGGTGTAAAAAGGAAAAAGGGAAAAGGGTGTAAAAGGGAAAAAGTTTATTTGAATTCTATCAAGCCGACTTCTTTACTTTTTCACTTTTTCACTTTTTCCCTTTTAAACTTTCTGTAATGAAACCCGAACAACCAAAAACCTGGTGGCGATGGCTCGTCGTTGCAGCGTCTGTTTTGGCAGTTGCGTTTATTCCAATTCCTGAAGGAATAAGGCGCGAATCGTGGACGCTTCTGGCAATTTTTATCGCCACGATTGTCGGCTCGATTGTCCAGCCTTTGACGGGAAGCGCAATGGTTTTGCTCGGCGTGGTCGCCACTGTGCTGTTCGGCGCGTTAGAGCCGAAAGACGCTTTGAAAGGTTACAGCGAACCGGTCGTGTGGCTGGTTCTGGCGGCGTTTTTTCTCTCGGTCGGAATGATAAAAACCGGTTTGGGAAGACGCATCGCGCTGCTTTTCGTCCGCGCCATCGGGCGCAAAACCATCGGACTCGGCTATGCTCTGGTTTCGACCGATTTCATTTTGGCTTCGATGATTCCGTCGAACGGAGCGCGTAACGGCGGCGTGATTTTGCCGATTGCACAAGGCGTTTGCGAAACTTACGATTCGCGTCCCGACGATGGAACGGCTGGACGACTTGGCACATTTTTGATGAATTTACTTTATCAATGCGATGTCATAATTTGCGCGACCTTTCTGACCGGACAAGCCTCGAATTTAATCATTGCCAAACTCGCGAAAGAAACGGCGGGCGTTGAACTGTCTTACGCGAGTTGGTTCGTTGCCGCCATCGTTCCGAGTTTGGTTTCGCTGATTGCCGTTCCCTTTTTGATTTACAAATTTTTTCCGCCAGAAATTAAGGAAACACCCGAAGCCCCAAAATTTGCTGGCGATGAACTCATCAAACTCGGTTCGATAACTAGACAGGAAATAATAATGCTCGCCGTTCTCCTCGCGGTGGTTTTTTTGTGGACGACAAAGGATTATCTGCATAAATTTGACACGGCAATCGTCGCGCTCTTAGGCATCGGCGTTTTGCTTTTCGCCAAAGTTTTAGAGTGGAAGGATCTGATGGGCGAAAAAAATGCGTGGTCGGTTTTTATCTGGTATGGCGGGTTGGTCAATATGGCGACGTTTTTAGGCGAAACGGGCATCACGAAAATTTTCGCCGACCGAATGGCGGGAATGACAACGGGAATGATTTGGACGTTCGCTCTGGCAATTCTCGTTCTGGTTTATTTTTACTCGCACTACTTTTTCGCCTCGATTACGGCGCACGTCTTAGCAATGTTCGTGCCGTTTCTGGTAGTTACAATCGCTGTCGGTGCGCCCGTCGGATTAACGGTTTTGCTGCTCGCTTATTATTCAAATCTCAACGCCGGACTCACCCATTACGGCACAACGCCTGCGCCAATTTATTTTGGAACGGGCTATGTCAAACAAAAAACCTGGTGGACAATCGGCTTGCTCGCTTCGATAGTGAATATTTTAATTTGGTCAATCGTCGGATTGATTTGGTGGAAAATTTTAGGCTGGTGGTGAGCATTTTTGTTCAGCTTTCAGGTTGGATTACCAAAATAAAAAAGGCAGACAAAATGCCTGCCTGGTGAATTTATTTTAACAATTTTAGTTTCCTTGCGACGGAGGCGGAACCTTTTGCTGTTGTTCCATTTGTTGTTGAATCTGCTGCTGAAGTTCTGGTGGAATCCCCTGATTTTGCGGAGTTTGCGTGTCGGAGACTTCATCGAGTTTTGCCAGCGCATCTTGATAAATTTTAATATCGCCTTTTGCTTCCATTTCTCGACGCAGAGAACCCACATAATCGCTGAAAACTTGTCCACGTTTTTCTGAGAGTTTCTGTTGGATAATCCCGTCGCGCTCTTTGGCAAATTCTTCCATGCTCGCATCTTCGCGGCTATTGACTCCGACAATATACCAATTATCGCCAATCATTACCGGTGTTTTGGTAACTTCGCCCGCTTTTAGATTGTAAATCGCGTCTTCCAATGCTTCCGATGTTGCCGCGCTTGGACCCGTGCCTAGCGGTGAGCCTAAAATAAAAGTCTTCGCGTCCTGCGCTTTCAAACCCTTGCTCGCCGCGGCGGCGGCAAGATTGCCCGCGCCGCTTGCGCTCGCCGCGATTTGATTGGCGATGTCTCCAACCCGCGCTCTGGCTTGCTCAATTTTAACCGTTTCGGCAACCTGCACTTTCACATCTTCAAACTCGGCATCGCGCGGTTCGCTCTTTTCGACGAGCATCGGAATTGCGAAACCGTTTTGGATAGCAATTTTTTCGCCGACATCGCTGATATTTTCTAAACCCGCGATGCCTTCTTCAAACTGCGGCGAATTGCCGATGTTTTCCACCGTATCGCCCGGTTTCACAAAACCCGTTTCGCGCACCATCTCAGAGGCAGACATATTCGCTTGCGCGGCAAATTCTTCCGCCGTTTTCTGAATATCCTTGCTCTCCTTCAAACGGTCGGCAACTTTTTGCGCTAATTCGGCGGCGACGTTGTAAGCGCGACGATTTCGAAGGCTGACTTCGATTTCCTTCCGTGCGTCTTCAAAAGTTTTCGGCACGGCTTCGCCCCGACGCAAAATAAAATAACGATCTTGATATTTAATCGGCTCGGTTACCTCGTTCGGCTGCATCTTCAAAAGCCTCTGATACGGGTCGGTCGGATTTTTTGGATTTTCCTTAACTAAACCCGCGAGTTTTCCGCCGTTTGCTTTGCTTGCCGCGTCTTCGGAGTAACCTTTAACGAGTTCGGTAAACGCTTCTTCTGACATTTGATCGCCGTCTTTTTTGGCTTGCAGGGAAATTTCGTTGGCTTTTTGCAAAATTTGCGATTCCAATTCAGGTTTGGGAACGCGCAAAACGATTTGCTGTCCCTGCACGCCGGCTTGTTTTTTGTCGGCGGGAATTTTTTCGTATTCGGCTCGCAAATCTTCATCTGAAAAACTTTGTTTTTCGCCAATTTTTGAAGTGTTAAGAAAGATGTAGCGAATCTTTTTCTGCGGAACGCTGATGTAGTAATTTTTCTTGTTCTGCTCGAAATAGCTTTTCAATTCTTCATCAGTCGGTTTGATAGTTTGCGCTAAATCCGCACTGGTAACCGGAACATAGCTTAAATCAAATTTCGTATTTTTGCGCCGGAAGTCGCCCAAAACTTCATCTTCGGAAACCGTTACGCCGGATGTCAAAAATGCGTCGAGTTTTTGTGCGCTCAATTGGTCGCGGACTGATTGTTCAAAATTTTGGACGCTTCCGTATTGATCCGTCACATTTTGTTCATAGCGCTTTTGATCAAACGGTTTTGCATCGGGTGTTTTGAATTGTTGACGAATAAAACTCGCTACTTCCGTATCGGAAGTCCCCAAACCAAGCCGATTGGCTTCAATGCGAATAAGCCGCTGCCCAATGATTTGGTTAAGCATAGTCTTACTCGGCATCGGTTGTCTATTTTGACGCATCGTTTCCTGTTGGAGAGCGACATCGGCAACCGTTACTTGTTCGCTGCCGACTTTAGCGACGGTTTCTTCGTTGCGCGTCAGATTACCCGCTACATCGCCGCGGGTCGGCGCGTAAAAAAATATTAAACTCACTACCATCAAGATAGCGAAAACTAAAAGAACGAAATTGCGCGTTCTTTCCATACGACTGAAAAACTTTAACATCTATTATTTCCTACTTATTGAAGATTTGTTTTATTTTATACTTTCATCATCAAACCGGACAAAACGTGATTTTATCAAATTACCGCGCAAAGTCCAAAGTTCAACGGTTTGATGTTTAATTTGGCTGATTTGAAACCTTGCAATCCACACTTAAACATCTAAAATATGAGAGATGAATTTTTTAACAGCAGCCGAACAACTGAAAAATGAATTAGACACTTTGCGTCCTTTGGATAACGAAGCCGAAGCGCGAATTATGCAAAAGTTTCGGCTCGATTGGAATTATCATTCAAACAATCTCGAAGGAAATTCCCTCACTTATGGCGAAACTAAAGCGTTAATTTTATTCGGCATTACGGCGCAAGGCAAACCGCTCAAAGACCATTTTGAAATTACCGGACACAACGAAGCGATAAATTGGATTTTGGAAATCGTCAAAGACGAAACGCCTTTGACGGAAAAATTTATTCGCGAACTTCACACGCTTTTGCTCAAAGAATCAAGTTATAAAGAAGCACAAACGCCCGATGGGAAACCAACGCGCCGAAAAATTGAAGTCGGCAAATACAAAACTCAACCGAATCACGTCATCACCGTAACGGGCGAAACTTTCTATTTCGCCGCGCCGGAGGAAACTCCAGCGAAAATGCAGGAATTAACTGAGTGGTTTAGAAACGAAAAAGAAAAGCCCGATGTAAATCCGATTATTTTAGCCGCGCTTTTTCATTACCGCTTTATTCGCATTCATCCTTTCGACGACGGCAACGGCAGAGTGGCGCGAATTTTAATGAACTTTATTTTGATGCAATTCGGCTATCCGCCCGTGATTATCAAAACGGAAGATAAAGAAAATTATTATGCTGTGTTGCGTCTTGCCGATGCTGATGAACTTGAGCCGTTCGTCGAATATATCACGGAGAATTTAATTCGCTCACTTGAAATAATGGTTCGGGGTGCGAAAGGAGAAAATATTGAAGAGCTTAAAGATTTTGATAAAGAATTAGCTTTGCTTGAGAGAAAACTTCAATTCAATGACAAGAATAACCGATTATCAAAAAATCCACAGATCGTTAATGAATTATTGGAGGAACTGATTGCTCCATTAATAAATGAGTTTATTAGCTCTTCTGCTAAATTCGACAAGTTTTATATTAGCAATAGAGTCATAAGTTTTATCTTGAACAAAGTTTTTAATCCTCCAACAAAAGCTAATGTATTAGCTAATCTTAGAAGTGTATTGCATAACGAACCAACCCTATCCGGGTTTGATATACGTTATGTTCACGAGGAGTTCTTTAATCCTAATTTTGTTACTTTCAATCATTCTTCGGAATTGAATTTTGAATTTCGAGAATATACATATTCAATAGAATTCAGAGGAAAGCATTTGGGTAGCAACACTAAATTTCAAAAACCGTATTTAGAGTTAATTTCGCCCGATGAATTGTATCTAGCTTTGAGTAAAATCGCTAAATCACATAAAACTTTCATTGAAGAAGAAACTAAAATTCAGAATTAAATTAATTCTTTAAATTTCGTTTCACTAATTACTTTCACGCCCAAACTTTCTGCTTTGTCGAGTTTTGAGCCGGCATCTGTTCCTGCAACGACATAATCGGTTTTTTTACTGACCGACGAAGAAACTCGCCCGCCGCGCTCTTCAATCAATTTTGCCGCTTCATCACGGGAAAAGTTTTCCAGCTTGCCGGTTAAAACAAAAGTTTTGCCGTTAAAGTTCTCATCTAAATTAATTGAAGAATTGCCGCCGGTTTCGGTTTTTACTCCGGCTTTTTTCAATCGGTGAATCAAATCTTGAAAACGCGGATTGTTCATCCAATTGAAAACGCTGACCGCAACTGCCAAACCGATTTCGTGAATTGCATCGAGTTCTTCAACCGCCGCTTTTTGTAAATTTTCAATCGAACGAAAATGTCGGGCTAAAATTTTTGCGTAACGCTCGCCGACGTGTCGAATGTCCAAGCCGTAGAGTAATCTTTGAAGCCCGCGACCCTTGCTCGTTTCGATTTGCTCGATTAGTTTCGTCGCCGATTTTTCCGCTTTGCGTTCGAGATTGGAGATTTGCTCGAAACTCAAATTGTATAAATCCGCCACATCTTTAATCAAACCGTTATCAACCAACTGTTCAACTACGACATCGCCCAAGCCTTCGATGTCCATTGCTTTACGCGATGCGAAAAATAAAATTCTGGCTTTGTTTTTGGCGGGACAATCCGGGTTTGAACAGCGCGTTACGACTTCACCCACGGGACGAATCGCGTCGAAACCGCAAACAGGACAATTCTTTGGAAACTCATAATCGCGTTCGCTTCCGTCGCGTCTTGATTCGATGACTTGCAGAACTTGCGGAATAATCTCACCTGATTTTTCAATCAAAACCCAATCGCCGAGTTTGATATCTAAGCGTTTGATTTCGTCTTCGTTGTGAAGCGACGCGCGGGAAACAACCGTTCCGGCAAGCAATGACGGTTCGAGAACGGCGACGGGCGTTAACGCGCCGGTTCTGCCGACCTGCACAATAATATCTTTTAACTGCGTCGTCGCCTGCAACGCAGGGTACTTATATGCGATTGCCCAACGCGGTGCTTTTGTCGTCGCGCCAAATTCTTGCTGCAACTGAGCCGAATTTACCTTAACGACCACACCATCAATTTCATAATCGAGCGATTCGCGCCTTTCCTGCATTTCATTGCAAAATGCAATTACTTTTTCAATGTTGCTGCACAAAGCGCGGTGCGGATTAACGTGAAAACCAGCCTTTTCCAGAAACGTGAATGTTTCCCAATGCGTCGCAAACATTTTCGACGCGCCCGATAAAACATCGTAAGGAAATAAATCCAGGCGACGCGACGCGACGATTGACGAATCAAGTTGCCGCAGAGTTCCCGACGCGGCGTTGCGCGGATTGGCAAATGTTTTTTCCTCTTTTTCCTTGAATTCTTCGTTGATTCTTTGAAACTGTGAACGTGAGAGAAACGCTTCGCCACGCACTTCGACTTTCTGGGGAAATTCACCATTTAATTTGAGCGGAACGGTGCGAATCGTCTTTACATTGCTGAAAACATCATCGCCCGTAAAACCGTCGCCGCGCGTCGCGCCCGCCACAAGAAATCCGTTTTCGTAATGCAGGGCAAGCGATAAACCATCAATTTTTAGTTCCGCAACATATTCAAATTCCCTGCCGTCCGCCAATTTTCGACAGCGTTCGTCAAACGCTTTGAGTTCGTCAATATCGTAAGAATTATCCAAAGACATCAGCGGAACCAGATGCACGAACGGCTTAAAACCTTCGGCGCGTCCGCCAACTCTTTTCGTCGGCGAATCAGGCGTTATCAAATCCGGGTTTTCCGTTTCAAGTGTTTTTAATCGTTCAAGAAGTCGGTCAAATTCTGCGTCGGAAATTTCGGGCGTGGATTTTTGGTAATAAAGTTCGTTGTGCCGATTAATTTCGCGGCGTAAAGATTCGATTTCGGACTGGATATTGTTTTCGACAGATTCAAAAAGATTCATAAAAATAGAACTTTATTCCCAATTTGACTCAAATGAAATGTCCGTTCTTGAGTAAAATTTATTAAGTTTAGCGGTAATATCTTCCGAATCGAATTCGTATTTTTCGACAAAATGTTTAATCGCTTTCGAGTAAAGCCGTTTGCGCGAAATTTTTAATTTTTTCGCAACTTTTTCCGCATGTTGAGAAAGTTTATCTGAAATATCAATTTCGGTTTTCATATTTGGTTAGCTTAGTTAAAAAGCGATTTACCTTCAAACTATAATTTCATAAATTCCGCAATCAGTCGGTGAAAATGATGCGTTCCCTGCTCTCTCGTCGGCGAATATCTACCCGCCGAATAAAATCTCGAGCGAATTCCCTTTTGCACCGATTCGACAATCGCTTCGTCTTCGAGTTCAACTGCTTCTAAATCCGCGCCTGCGCCTTGATTTAATTTTGATTCGTCGGAGGTAAATTTTAGATACGAAACTTTTGTTTTTTGCGGATTTATCGGTTTGACGACGTTGACCGACAAACCCCACGGATAAAAATTGAACATCAAGTTCGGAAAAACGAAAAAGTAAAAGGAGGCGATGTTTTTATCGAAGGGATTTTGCGGTTTTGATAATGGTTGTGTTTCCGCATCGGCTAACCCGCCAGATGAAGGCGATTCCGACAAAGCCGTCTGCAAACTCGAAAACGGGAAAAGTTCGGTTGTGTATGAGCCATAGTCAATCGCGCGGTTTAATGATTGATGGACAAACGGAACGTGAAAACCTTCCAGATAATTTTCGCAATACAACGCCCAATGAGCTTTGACTGTGTAATCCTTCGCCGCCGAAAATTTTAACCTGTCATAATCAAACCAATTTAATCTTTCCCGCATTTCCCTAATAAAATTTTCAAACGGCGCAAATGGATTGATTGAAGCAAACAAAAAATTTTGCCAGACAGCCAGCGGAATTTTCGGCAAATCGTCTCGCTCGGTCGGAAAGCTTTCGACCGATTCAAATTCGGGCATTGAAAGAAATTTGCCGTCCAAAGCAAAACGTCTGCCGTGATAGCGACAACGAATGCCGTTTTCCGCGCAGGCGTTTTCGACCAAGACGTTTCCGCGATGCGTGCAAACGTTCGAAAGACAATGCAGATTGTTTTCGTCGTCTTTCGTCAGCAGAACTGGTTCGTCAAGAAAACCTTCCAAAATCGTCAGCGGCTTCAAGTTTTTTACCTCATCAGATGTGCAGAGAAATTGCCAACTGCGAGCGAAGATTTTTTCCTTCGATTGCTCAAAGTATTCTTCATCAGTGTAGAAATCGGAAGCGAGCGTGTGCGCTCGGCTGATATCGGGATTGATGTCGAAAATCGGCATATGAATTTTTAGCCACGAATAAACACCAGCAAGTACGAAAAGTTTTTGATTTTATTTCATGTTCGTTCGTGTTTGTTTGCAGCTAATCTTTTTCTTTATATAACCCAAGTTGCTAGTTATGCGGCTCTGCCGCCTGATGTGCGGAAAGGCTCTGCCTTTCCGACGTTTTCCCCCTGATTTTTGAGGCTGTGCCTCACGTTTGGGCGGCGTAGCCGCAACAAATCAATAACAAGTGACCGGAAAGGCACAGCCTTTCCGCACATCGGACGGCGTAGCCGTGGGAAATCTATAACTAGCAACTTGGGTTATATAGTAAATACTTCGGATTTATTTCGTTTCTCTCAAAGCCTTTGCAAATTAGATTTTCAGCAAATGCTTTTTGAAATTCCCCTTTGACTCTTGTTTGTTCGGCAATCGCTTTTTGCAGATTTGTTTTCACCAAATTGTCCCAATCCGTCGGAATTACGATTGATTCCACGATTTCGTCTGTTTCGACAAAATTTTCACCTTTTGCTAACCTTTTCACTTTTTCGCTTGCCAAATGCCATTCGGCGAAAAGACGGTCGCTGTCGAGTCCGATTTTTGCAGATTGGTCGCCGGTAGTCGAATAATCCGTGCCGTAAAAATTCGGTTCGTAATGGCGAACCGTCGCGCCGAGTTTTTCCAAATTGAAAAAAGCGTTTCGAGCTTGGACTGGCTGAAACGTCCATTTGATAAAATTTACGCCTTTTGCTAAAGCCTGCTCGCGCTGCGCCCATTTCAATTTTGCGCCGATGCCGTGGCTTTGAAACGCTTTTTTGACCGCCGTCATATGCGAATAAAAGAATCTCTCGTTACCGAAAAACGCGGCGACGCTCAAAACAAAGCCGATTAATTTTTCACCGGAAAATGCGCCGAGCGTGAAACCGCCCGCGTTTCGGGACACGATAAAATGGCGAACGGGCGAAATTTCGATTTCAGGCAGGACGAAAACTTCGCGTTGCAGCGCGACACATTCGCTCAAGTCTTCGATGCTGACGCATTCGCGGATTTCAAATTGGATATTATTCATTGCCAAAAAATTTCAGATTTCAATCTCGGCGAACCAATCTGCTGAAACTTTCTCAATTTGTTTGGCGGCTGTCAAATTTTTGATGTCGGAAACAAAATTTATCAAAACGAGTCTGCCGCTCAGGCGATATTTCGCAGGAATTTCCTCGCGCAATTGCTCGACCAATTGACTGACGTTCTGCCCGATTTTAAAAAGAACGAGTTTTCTCAACCGCGTGTGTTTCAAAAGCCAGGCGGTTTTGCGAAGCGAATTCGCGCCCGCTTCGCCCCAAAGTAGAAAATCGCCGCCGGCATTTCGCGCTACCAAATCAGGTTTATAGCGCAACCCGACTTTTACTTCGATTTCGAGCGTCGGATATTCGCGGGCGAACATTGCAAAACCAAGTGCTTTCATCAAAATATGCTCGTAACTTTCACCGTTTCTCTGCCACAAACGTACTCTTTGTTCCGCCAGCTGAAAATCGTGAAGCATTCGTTAATGGTAAAATGAGAAATTAGAAATGAGAAATGAGAACCGATAATGTTAAATAATAGACGAAGAATGCGCTTAACAATTCTCACTTCTTATTTCGCACTTAAAAAGATAATTTGCTATCTTTTCAAACGCACCGAAGGTGAATTAAATCGTCTTTTAGCGATTTTTCCAAACAATCAGGAAGTACTGACGCTGCTCGACAGGCTGAGGAAAAAATAGTTAAATTAAAGTTCAAAGTTCAAGGTTCAAAGTTCAAAGTCGTAATCTAAAACTTTAAACTTTGAACCTTGAACTTTGAATCAATTTATGATGAGAAATTTCTCTGCAAAAGAAGCTGACTTCGATGAGCGCGTGCTGAAAATCGCCCGCGTAACCGACGAGTTTGAAAGCTATCGCCATCCGCACGCGACGCGCATCGCCGCGCTCGCCGACGCGCTGGCGCAAAAATTTAATTTTGCTTCGCACGACCGTTACTCTTTGCGCCAAGCCGCGCTGGTTCACGACCTCGGCGAATTTGTAATGAATCGGGATTATATTAAAAGCAATCGCCCGTTGCGCGAGGACGAGCGAGCGGACGTGCAGCGGCATACAATTATCGGCGAACAGGAAGCAGCGAAACGCGGTTTGAATCGCGCCGTGCAATTGCTCGTCCGCTGGCATCACGAATGGTGGAACGGCACAGGTTACCCGGACGCTTTGCAGTGCGAACAGATTCCGCTGACCGCCAGAATCTTGCGCGTTGCAGACACTTATTGCGCGTTGACCGACGAGCGACCTTACAACGCGTCAGTTTCCGAAGCGCAAGCCAAACGCTATCTGACCGGATGGGCAGGAATTGAATTTGACCCGGATGTTGTTAAAGCATTCGTTTCTTTGGAAAATTTAACGGAATTGGAATCCTTCGCCTACGAAAAGAAAAATCAGCTTTTTGAAAAACCGGTTGAAACGGTTGAAAATAATGAATTATTTAATAAAGACATTTTTTGAAAAGTTTAACTCTAAAAAATTCCAACAGAAAAAAGAACTGAACTTTTCAAATTAGTGCATTCAAAACTATTGACAACACGTGTCCTTTTCCAATCCAAAATATGTTTGCAAAACAAATAAATACGCCGAAAGGCTGGCTTGCATTTGAACTCAATGTGTTGCGCCGTTTGAAATTCAATTCGGCAATTTTGCCTTTTACAAGCGATCCGCATCTCGGCGCGTATCTCAAACGGTGGAATGTGCGCGTTTCGGCAAACGATTTGATGCAGTCGGCGTGGACGAAAGCCGTCGCCGCAATTGAGAATAATCACGAAAAATTGTCGGATGATGAAGTCAACGTGATTTTAGAAGACGCTTACGTTCCGCATCATCGGCTGCAAAATGTCGCGCTTCGTCGCTGGTTTAACGAAACCGATGCGTGGTGGTTTGATAATGTCCGACGGAACATCGAAAACCTCCTCTCGCCGGTTGCCAAAGCAATCGCTTCGAGTTTGGCGATGAGCGTCGGCGATTATGTTTTGTCGTTTACGGAAGAGACTTCGGAGTTTCGCCAGCCGCTTTCAACCGTTTATAAACGTCTTCAAAGCATTTTGCCTGAGCCGTTTGACAACAATCAAAACAACGCTTGTCAAAATAAACCGACAAACGAATTTATCGCCGAAAATCATTTTGATTTGATGTTTTTGAGATTGCCGCCGGCGCACAATCAAAATGGGCGAAACCGTTTTGGGACGGCAGTTTGGCGCGAAGAATGGATTCGCGGCAACGATGATTTTTGGGTTGATTTGGAGCGGTCAAACGCCGACCGGCTCGGAGCTTTAATCGAAACTAAACGTCAATATCTGCGCCTGATTGAAGAAACTTTGCGGACGGCTTCGCACATTCCAACTTGGGCAATAGCGCACGTCGAAGACGGATTTATATCAACCCAGGACGTAGTCGAAACCATCGGACACGTTCGGCGCGTAGATACTATTTTTACAAAAGATTTTTCGGAACTGACGGGAGCAAAAGCGGTGATTATTACAGCCTAACTAGAAATGCGGACGGCGATGTGGAAGGCGAAAGGCTGAAGGAGAAAGGGGAAAGTTAAATCTGTGTACGCGAAGTACAGCAAAGTCTGTTGAAAACTATCATTAAAAAATTTGATAACAAAAAAGTGAGTTTTGTTTTTGTCCTTTATTTATGGTTGATGTATTTATTACTAAATCGCTAATTATTGGACGGATTATATAAAACAATAATGACGGAGAATAAAACAGAACTTCTCATAGCTACCAAAAATGCCGGCAAAATAAAGGAACTCAAAGAACTGCTGATAGGTCTGCCGATACAAACTAGATGTTTAAATGCGTTTCCAAATATCACGGAACCGGAGGAAACGGGCGCGAATTTTGCGGAAAATGCTGTTTTAAAAGCAAAGTACTACGCCCTGCAAACAAAACTTCGGGCTTTAGCGGATGATTCCGGTTTGGAAGTCCAAGCATTAAACGGCGCGCCAGGTGTTTTTTCCGCCCGCTATGCCGGCGAAAATGCCACCGCTGAAGAGAAAATTGAAAAAATTCTGCAAGAATTAAATAATATAAAAGACCGCCGCGCTAGATTTGTTTGCACGATGGCGATTGCCGGTAAAACGGGCGAGATAAAATTTGTTGCGCACGGCATTTGCGACGGCACAATTGCTTTAAATGCAAGCGGCGCAAACGGTTTCGGCTACGATCCGATTTTTATTCCCGACGGATTTTCAAACACACTCGGCGAGCTTTCCGACCAAATAAAACGGAAAATAAGCCATCGGGCGCAGGCTACAGAGAAAATAATTCAGCATTTACGCCGTTTTTACGCTGCTTCGACTTGACCGACAACGTTTTCGCCTGTAGAATTCGGCATTTGAAAGTGTTTCTTGTGTGAAACGCGGAAAGAATTTCGGGGCGTGGCTCAGCCTGGTAGAGCGCTCGATTTGGGATCGAGAGGTCGGATGTTCGAATCATCTCGCCCCGACCAATCATTTTTTACCGATTGGATAAATTTGCCCTTCTAGCGTTTGCGATTTCGCAAGCAAATATGTTCAATTAACCAGTAATTTACAACACGAAAATCATTTTTGGAGGATAACTTATATTATGGCAACTGCAACGAAACGTATGACACAAACGGACATTATCAACCATCTGGCTGATAAATCGGGAATGAAGAAAGCGGACGCGAAAGAATTTTTCAACACTTTAGCGGCTCTCGCCACCAGCGAAGTTAAAAAGAATGGAGAATTCACACTTCCGGGTTTCGGAAAATTGGTGAAAGCAACCAGAAAGGCGCGTGAAGGACGCAATCCGGCAACTGGCGCGACCATCAAAATTCCGGCGAAAACAACTGTTAAGTTCCGTCTCGGTAAAGCTATGAAAGATGCCGTCGGTGGAAAATAACATACGGTTTTTTTATAATATAGACTGATGAATTTTCGGATTTGTCAGTCTTTTTCTTTTGTCAGCAACAGTTTAAGGAAAAAGTTGCAGATGCCGAAAAAAAATGGTGACAAAATGTAAATTCTTTGTTAAACTCTTATTTCATTGAGTCAAAAAGCCGTCGGCATTAAGTTTATTTAGTAACTTTTAGGTTTTAAATTTATTCTGAAGATTATAGAAAAGCCCACGTTTGTTGACTTTTTGAACTTTTGGTTATTGTTAAAGACGATTTTCAAATGTAAAGTAAGGGGTTAAATAACGAAAGAGGAGAGTAAAAGTGGCAACAGCAACTAAACAAATAACATTGCAGGATAGAATCTTGCAAATTGACCATATCCAAGCCAGACGTTTCGCTAAATTAAGCGGTGCGCCAATGGATATTGCGACCGAAGGAATTATCAGACATCTGCGGGCGTGCGCTCGGATGGATGTTAATCCAGATGCTTCCGCCGTTCGTGAAATAATTGATGATGCTTTAAACGGCAGAAGAGTTTTTGCGGAAACGTCAAATGACCTTCTCGCCGCCTAATTTGGTTTTATATTTATTAGCAATACATAACTGACCGCCTTGTTTTCGGCGGTCTTTTTTTTGCAAATTTATCGGTTTATCGGTTTTAACTGTAGTTTATAAAGCGTATATGCGCCGAAATTCTCGCCCGCGCCGAGTTCATACCAACGCTCTAAATTCGACAAATCCAGATTCAGATTATTCGGCACGACGGCAAACGAAAGCGTCGGACGCGATGCCTGCTCGAAACTAAAATTTTTGTAATAATTATCATAACGTCGAACTTCTTGTTCGACTTCGCCGACGGTTAACGGACGCGCATTAACCGAAAGTGTGGCGTTGAAACGGTCCCAACCAAAAAGTGCCATATACGCTTCGATGTCGCCATTGCGAAAATCCTGACGCAGCCAGACGGCATCACGCCCGCCGTAATAAAGCATTTGATAAAAACGCTCTTTGTTTTCTTCCCACGAAACGCCCGCGAAAACGTGCTGATGCCGCGCCCACAAAACTGCTTGGGGAGACGTAACCGGCTGATTGTCGGCTTGAATATACTCAAAATTTAAGGTTACGGTGGTTTTTCCATTCGCTTCATTTTCTTTGGCAAATTCGGCGAGACGTTTTGTAACGGGCATCGCTTCATCTCGCGCGACGTTCCAAGAAATGAGCAGCCGCGTTGTGAGTTTGACTTCGATATAACCCCAGCCGACTGCCGTAAGACCGCCAATCAACAAAATCGCCGCACAAATCCTCGGCGACTGAATCCGTTTCAAAAATAAAAAACTCGTCAAAACCACAGCCAGCGCAGTTATGTAATTGACTACATAAAACTCATAGTGAAACGGCTGCAAAGAGCGTCCGGTGATAATTTGCTGATTAAAGACAATAAACGGAACGATTGAAAAAGCGAGCAGAAAAATTGTTGAAGCTTCCTTAACTTTCGTCAATCCGAGCCAAATCGCCAAAGCAAGAAAAATAATCGAAATGCAACAGACGATTGCAGTAAATCGCAGTAAATCGGGCGTGTGCGTTAGAACAAGCAGTTGAATCGCATCGGTTGATTCGGCGCGTTGTGAGAGTAAATAAGCGTAAGGCAATAAGAAGAGAAACGCGACAGCATCAATCAATAACAAATAACGCAAATCCGATTTCCAATTTTCGGGACGCAAAACAATCCAGAGCAAAGTCAGCACAAACAAAAACGCGGCGGCGGTCGTCCACAAATAAAAGTAGGAAAAAACTAAAAAGCCGAAACACAAGCCCGCTGAAATTGCCGCAATATATTTGGTAGATTTTGTCTGACTTTTCAACGCCAGCCATACACAGCCGAACAACGCGAAGAAAAACGGAAACGCAACGGCGGGAATGTATCGTCGAAGGAACGGCAGAAACGGATAAGCCGCGCCGCGTCCGAAAAACTCGTTTATCGCGCCGTTGCCGGAAGCGAGTGCGCCGCCGAACATAATAATTAACGTGCCGACGGCGGCAAAACTATTGTCTTTCGTAATTAAAACTAACAACCAAAACAACGCCAACGCCGTCAGAAAACTCGCAATCGCCGAAAGCGCGATAAACATCTGCGAAGCGTTCAATCCTAAAAGCCGCGCGGGAATCGCTGCTGTGTAAGGAGTGATAAACTGAATCGAAAAAATTGATTCGGGTTGCGGATTTTCAATCGTTTCATCGCGTCCCGAGTACGGGTCATTTTTGCGCGGTCTGCCGTCAATCAAGGCTTGCAGGTAAGCGGCATACGCGGGTTCGTCCAAATCGTTCGAGGCAAACGTGCCGTTCCAATTCGCGCCGCGCTCGTGCCACAGGGCAAACTGCGGATACAAACCGAACAGTGCAACGATGATTGCCGCCAAAATTCCAAAACGCCACTTAACATTGGTCATTGAACATTTACCATCGAACATCTATGATTGAAAACTGAACAAACAACAAATGATAAATGATAAATGACGAATGGTAAATGATATGAGTTTGAAAGATAAAATTATCGGCGATTTGACGACGGCAATGAAGGCAAAAGACGCGAATCGTTTGTCGGTTCTGCGGATGGTCAAGGCAAATATAATGAATCGGCAAATTGAGAAAGGCGCAAATTTGACCGACGAAGAAATCACGAAAGCCTTGCAATCTCTTGTTAAACAGAGAAGAGATTCGATTGACCAATACGAAAAAGCCGGACGCACCGAACTTGCCGAAAAAGAGCAGACCGAACTCGTCGTGCTGGAAGAATACCTGCCGCAAGCCGCTTCAAAAGGAGAAATCGAACAAGCCGTAACTGATGCAATCAGCGAAACGGGCGCGTCTTCGATAAAGGAAATGGGCGCGGTGATGAAGGCGGCGCAAGCCAAACTCGCGGGCAAAGCGGCTGACGGCAGATTAGTGAGCGAAACGGTTAAAGCGAAACTACAAAATAAATAATCAAATTAATTCCGTATAAATTTTTACGCGGAATTATGTTTTGATTGCCGAAATAAAATAAAAACCAAATATTTATTGACTTTGGCGATTAAAGTGGCGTATAAAAATTCGGTATAAGAAAACTTTAATTCAGCAGAATTCAAAGTTATACCGCTTCGTTGTGTCTAGACGAGGAAAAAGCCAAACGGGTAGTCAACACATTATTAATTTCAGGTTCATATTAAAAGTTGAACAAAATGAGGGTGAAAAATGAAACAATTATTTGAAACTACTTTTCTAATTCTTTTCATAATAACAGCAGTATTATTTGTTGCCGCACAGAACACTGATCAATCGCAAGTATTAGTTGGAAAGGTTGACGCACAAAAAAATGCAGAATTTTATTTTAAAGAGGGTTTGAATTATGAAGAGAAAGGGGAATTTAAAAAAGCTGTAATTTCTTATAAAGAAGCTATTCGCCTTAACCCCAAGTATTTTGAAGCATATACTTTTTTGGGACAGGCTTATTTTTCAATGAAGCTTTTTGATGAAGCGGAACAGGCTGCGAAAAATGCAATTCGTATCAAACCAGATTTTCACCTCGCATATTCGCTTTTGGGTGGCGTTTATTACCATACAAATCGAAATAAAGAAGCCATTGAAGCGTATAAAAAAGCTATACAGTTTAAGCCTGATAGTCCTTATATCCATTTCCTTTTAGGTGGAGCATTCCAAGACGCCGGACGCTCTGAAGAGGCAATGGAAGAATACAAGGAAGCCATTCGTCTTGAGCCAGATTTTGCCGACGCGCATTTTCATCTGGGGAATATGTATATAGACGCCGAAAGGTTTGATGAAGCTATGGAAGAGTTCAAGATAGCAATTAGCTTAAAGCTCAAAGACCCCAGACCACATTTTAACTTGGCTCTCATTTATCTTTCACAAGGAAATAAGGGAAAAGCATTAGATGAATACAAAATACTAAAAGATTTGGATAAAGATATGGCAAACCAACTTTTTCAGCATATTTATAAATCAATAGTTCGGACAGTTTTTGACAAACTACGCTCAACTCTCGTTTAGTTGTTTGTGACCAAACATTCAACCTTCGAGGAGTCAAGCGTAGATGACCGTAGTCACTGAAATTCTAAACGGCTTGGATT
>MWVV01000089.1_pt1 | contig 32743 bp, 28 predicted proteins | sample 1047281 | NCBI WGS metagenome assembly MWVV01 (sample SAMN06349986, study PRJNA376086) | soil metagenome | isolation source: PT-2 sample Antarctic (ecotone) soil | place: Antarctica | collected 2015-01-13 | reverse complement strand
GAAGATTTCAGATGTGGTGATGGAAATCGCGTGTGGGTTACACAATTTGCGAGTAACCTTCCGCCAGCCACTTCAAACAATTGATTTAACGAACTTTGAAGAAATATATTATTTCCAATAATGTCTATTATGATGGAAGATTTGAGTTATCCAATAGGGAAGTTCGATAAAAACTTAGAAATCACTGCCGCGCTAAAACAAGAATATATCAACGAAATAGCGAATTTGCCAAAAAAGGTAAAAGCTGCGGTTGAAAATCTAAATGATGAACAACTCGACACGCCGTATCGTCCTGAAGGTTGGACGGTGCGGCAGACGGTTCATCATATTGCGGACAGTCATTTAAATTCATTCGTTCGGTTCAAACTTGCGCTGACCGAAGATATGCCAACGATTCGTCCGTATTTCGAAGACCGTTGGGCTGAATTGGAAGACAGCGATTTGCCGATTGAGCATTCGCTGAAAATTATTGAAGGCTTGCACGCTCGCTGGGCATACCTTTTGAATGAAATGACCGACGAAGATTTCCAAAAAAAATTAAATCATCCCGAATCGGGCGAATGGACTTTGAACAAAATGCTTGGGCTTTATGCATGGCATAGCCGCCATCATACGGCGCACATTACGAAGTTGCGGGAAAGAAACAATTGGTAGTTACAATAAAACACAGAAAGAGAAAAATACTTGCAAGGAATATGTAGAAATGTCTGAAAATGCCGGGCAAAATCGCTTATTGTCGTTGGACGTATTTCGCGGAATGACCATCGCGGGAATGGTTTTGGTCAACAATCCGGGAACGTGGAGCCAGATTTATTCGCCGCTCGCCCACGCCGAATGGCACGGCGCGACACCGACGGATTTTGTTTTTCCGTTCTTTTTGTTTATTGTGGGCATTGCAATTACGCTGGCACTCGGCAAACGGGTCGAAGAAGCCGGAATTAACAAGGATATTTATCTGAAAATTTTCCGCCGCGCTTTAATTATTTTCGCGCTCGGTTTATTTTTAGCGACATTTCCATTTTATAATTTTACGCGCAATGAATGGCTCGACGTTTCGACTGTTCGTATAATGGGCGTTTTGCAGCGAATCGCAATTTGTTATTTGATTGCATCTCTGATTTTCGTCCGCACGAATTGGAAGCAACAGGCAATTATCGCAGTCGCGCTTCTGCTGGTTTATTGGGCGTTAATGACCTTGATAAACGTCCCGAGTTGCGAAATAACTACCTTCAATGACAAAACTTGCAATCTCGCAGCATACATCGACCGCCAAATTTTAACCGAAAATCATATCTGGAAATCTTCAAAAGTTTTCGACCCCGAAGGAATTCTTTCGACACTTCCCGCAATTGCCACAACCTTAGCCGGCGTCTTGTGCGGACATTGGTTGCGGCGCGGAAAGAACGACACGGAAAAAGTGGCGGCGATGTTTTTTTTCGGCGTAATGCTGACGGCAATCGGTTGGATCTGGAATTTCTGGTTTCCGATTAACAAATCGCTCTGGACAAGTTCTTACGTAGTCTATACGGCGGGTTTGGCATTGTGTTTTCTCGGATTTTGTTATTGGCTGATTGATATTAAAGGCTATCGGCGTTGGGCGAAACCTTTTGTCATTTTCGGCGTGAACGCGCTCGCCTTGTTTGTATTTTCAGGTCTAATGGCGCGACTGTTAGGTTTAATAAAAGTAACGAGCGCGGAAGGAAAGGAAATTTCTTTACAAAAATGGATCTTCGATTCGGTGTTTTTGCCGCTTGCATCGCCCATCAATGCTTCGCTGATGTTTGCCGTCAGCTTTATTCTATTGTGGCTTTGTTTGATGTGGCTGTTATACAGAAAGCGAATTTTTATCAAAGTTTAATTGGTTGAAAATATTAATTTTGCTTTCGGTTTTATTATTGCTTTTTGTGGTCATCTTCGGCTTTAAATTTATCCAGTTGCGTTTTGAATTTCCGACATTCCTTTGCCATTTTAGCTGTGTCGCCTTTGTTTTTCTCAATGCTCTGCTTAAAACTTTCACGAACTTTATTCAAAGCATATTGACGAGCGGCTTTGGTAACAAAATTATCGTCTTCGGATTTAGATTGGTCAGCGAAAAAATCAATAATTTCATCGCATTCGGGAACGCCGATTTTCTCTTCGCCGACGGTTGAATCTATTGCTTTATCCGACAGAGACTCATCATCAGATTTCGCAGTTTGAGAATTTTTATTTTTCGGCGGATCAGAGCGGCTTTCCAGCGGATTGTAAAAACTGCAACTCAAAGCGGACAGTAGCAAAACCGTGAATGCGAATAACAAAACGAATTTATTTTTCATATTTTTCACTCGATAATTTGTTGTTAAGTATTCTCTACTCATTTTACAAAATTGCCAACTTCTCAATTAAACATTTTTAGTTTGAAGCGGCTTTATCGTCCGCGCAAATTGAAAAAGAAAACGATTGCGGCGCAAAATTTCGACGCGGTTCAAAGCGTAAAGATTGACTGTCTCATTCTCGCCGTAAACGGTTGAAAACGCGGCGATATAGCCGGCATCTTTGACCGCCGCTTGAGCAGTTTCGGTAAAAAAACCAGCTGGATAAGCAAATACTCGGCAAGATTTTTGAAGCAGATTTTCGATTTCTTTTTTTGATTCGGATACTTCAAACTCGATTTCCGACGGTGAAATTTGATGTAGCAATTTATGATTCAAAGTATGCGAACCAAATTCGATGCCGTAATCAGACATTACTCGAATGTCCATTAATGCCAGATGTTCGCGTTTGCTTTCGCCGTCGCCGACAATTTTGGCTGTCGTTTGACCGATACAGGACGGAACGAGAAAAATCGTCGCTTTGATTTGCAAATCGCGTAAAATCGGAAAGGCATTTGTATAATTATCTTTCCAACCGTCGTCGAACGTAACCGTTATCGCTTTAGCGGGAAACGCGCCGTTTTCCCTGTAGAAATCAATCAACTCGGAAGCCGTGTAGAAAACGAAATTTTGCTTTTTTAGATAAAGCATCTGCTTGGTAAAATTTTTTGGCGAGGTGAACGCGCCGCGCAACTTTATATCAGAGGTCGGCTGGTCAATTTTATGATAGGCAAGGACAGGAATTTGCATTGATAGATATTTTATTACAGATTCGGATGCTCGAAAATGCTTGTATCAGAATCGCCGCGCGTGATAAACCAATTTTTCGGGTCGTAAAGAGTCGTTTGATATTCCTTTGATTTAACTAACAATTGAAGCGGATTTTTCACTCTGTTAAATCCAAAAAAACGCAATCTTTGCTCAATCAGAGAATCAAGCATGTCGATTACCAAAGCACCGGCACGATGTTCGAGTGCAAGTTGCAATGCACCGTGTAGAAGCGCATCAATCGTTTCAGACGGTTTGGACGGATGATAACAAAAATCTGTAATTGCAGCTTTAGCCAACGCTCCGGCAAATTCTCTTCGGCGAAAATAAAGAACCACGTAGCCTAAAAGTTTTTCATCCTCATAAAATCCTAAAACGTCGAATTTCTTTTTCGGTTGGTCGCCGAACTGCCACTTTAAAGTTTCCGCTTCACGTGCTGCCGCGCACGTCCATTGCGTTGAAGATTCGCGCCATAAATTATCGAAAGACGAATCGAACTTTTTGACAAATCTTAAATTTTTGTTTTTTTTGAAAAAATCCTTAATGAATTTAGGACGCAGCGGAGCGAAACAAAAATTAGCGAATTGCCGAAGAGGTTTGACTTTAGAAATTTCGCGTAAAGCCTCGCCCGGAAAAAGCGATTTGTTATAGCGCGGAACATTACAAATCTTTTTCCAGCCCAAACTTTCGAGCAAGGAAGTTGAATGTTGTTCGGCAGTGTTCATTCCTAAACCGAGCGGACAAAATTCTTCGGCAGCATTGACGAGCTTTTTCCCCAAACCTTTCCGCCTGTAATCAGGTCGAACGACTAAATCAAGAATCCAAATTGCCTTTTTCTGCTCGTCGCCAATTTTCAATTTAATAGGAATCGCACCGAGGTGACCGACAATTTCCGTCACATCTTTAACAATCCAAATTGGTAGATTATCCGTTTCGGCAAAAGGATTTTTCGGAAAATGCCATTCCCAAAACTCGGCATTACTATGGCGCGGATTGTCTGGATAGGCAATATTCAAAAACGAAAGTAAAGCACTTTTCTCGCTCCAATCAAATTGCTTTATTTCCATCGCATCTTTAATTAAGCCTGTTCCAAATTGGCAAACTTTTCAATTAATTTTTTCTGTCCGAAGCCGGGAAAGCTAATCGTTAATTTAACATTATCGCCCGTCCCTTCACGTCGCAAAACCAAACCTTTGCCATATTTAGCGTGCCGAACGTGCGAGCCGGGAACCAGACCGACTTCGATTTTGGATTTTGGATTTTGGATTTTGGATTGGTCTGAGCCGGCAGCTTTCAATTTTTCAAAACCTGACAAGGGCTTAGAGTTTGCTTCCTGACCACTGACCTCTGACTCCTGACTGCTTTTTTTCATCTTGAAAAACTCGGCAATCGCGTCCGTACTGTTGTATGTTTTGCCGGCGTATGTAGAGCGTGGTTTTTCTGTTTCCGCTTCACCTCTTAAAACTTTTGCCGCGTGTTTGTTGTTTTTTACCGAAGAACTTTTCGCAAACGAGAGCCAGGAAGAACCGCGCGATAAATCGTGAATCATCTCCAACGGCATTTCATTCAAAAATTGCGAAGGTTCAGCTGCCATTTCTTCGCCGTAGACGCGGCGGCGCATTGCGTGTGTAACATACAAAATCTTTTCGGCGCGAGTTATTGCAACGTAAGCCAAACGCCTTTCTTCTTCAAGTTCTTTTGCATCGTTAATGCTTCGCGCGTGCGGAAAAACGCCGTCTTCGAGTCCGACGAGAAACACTATCGGAAACTCCAAACCTTTCGCTGCGTGAACGGTCATCATTGTTACGGAAGCGTTGCGGTCGTATTTATCGGTGTCGCTCGATAACGCTGAATGGTCAATAAAATCTCGAAGTCCGTCCGCTTCCTGCTTGTCATAATCAACCGCCGCGTTGACCAGTTCCTGCAAATTCTCTAACCGCGCTTCCGATTCGTCTGAATTTTCCTCGCGCAGCATTTTTGAATAGCCCGTATCTTCAATCGCGGCGATAACTACTTCTGAAACCACGCGGTCGGTTTGCGCCGCTTCGCTGACTTGAGCAGAAAGTTTTTCGATTATCTTTTTAAAACCGCGCAACGCTTCTAAAGCGCGTGGCGTGAGATTACGGGGCTGTTCGTATTTTTCGTCGGTGATGACCGCAAGCGTTTCCCATAAAGAAGTGCCGAAATCTTTGGCGCGAAATGCTAATTCATCAAGGGAAGTTTTGCCTAAACCGCGCGGCGGCGTGTTGATAACTCGAAGAAGCGCGATGTCGTCAAACGGATTGAGCGCGAGCTTGAGATAGGCGATAACGTCTTTGACTTCAGCGCGTTCGTAGAATGAAAATCCGCCGACAATGTTGTATTCGATTCGCAGACGCCGAAGTGATTCTTCAAAAACACGTGACTGTGCGTTCGTTCGGTAGAGAATAGCGATTTTGTCTTTCGGATTGTTCCGCAAATGTTCTTCGATTTTCGAAGCGACAAATCTGCCCTCGTTGTCCGCGTCAAATGCCTGATAGTAAAATATTTTCTCGCCCGTATCGTTGTTCGTCCAGAGTTTTTTGTCTTTGCGATTTTGATTGTTTTTAATAATTGCGTCGGCGACATCGAGAATCGTTTGCGTCGAGCGGTAATTCTGTTCGAGCAGAATCACGTTTGCATTCGGATAGTGCTGTTCAAACTCTAGAATATTGCGTATATCGGCTTGACGAAAGCCGTAGATAGATTGCGCGTCATCGCCGACGACACAGATATTCTGTTGTTTCTCGGTTAAAAAAGTTATCAAGGCGAGTTGCAGAGGATTTGTGTCCTGATATTCGTCAACCAAAATATATTTGAATTTATTGTTATATTTTTCGCGGACTTCATTTGAGGCCCGCAGAAGCCGCACGGTTTTAATCAGCAAATCGTCAAAGTCGAGCGCGTTGGCATTATTCAATCGCTCTTCATACATTTTAAAAGCTCGAGCTATTGCGGCATGCCTTTCGTCGGTATATTCAACTTTCGACGCATACATTTCAAAATCTTCGCCTTGATTTTTCGATGAACTTATCGCGCTCTGCACAACTCTGGGCGAAAGTTGCTTTTCATCCATACCGAGGTCTTTAATACAAGCTTTAATAACTTTCTGCGAATCGCTCGTGTCGTAAATCGTAAAAGATTTTGTATAACCTTCCTGCAAATGTTCGATGTCTTGACGAAGGATGCGAACACATAGACTGTGAAAAGTCGAGATAAGCGGGGCGGATTGTAAGTTTTGACCTTGCAGAAGAGTCTTGACGCGCTCGCGCATCTCGCCCGCCGCTTTATTGGTGAAAGTAACGGCTAAAATGTTATACGGCGGTACATTTTTTTCGGCAATCAAATAAGCGATGCGAAGCGTAATTACACGCGTTTTGCCTGAACCCGCACCTGCTAAAACAAGCAATGCACCTTCGGTTTGCTCGACGGCTTTTCGTTGTTGCGGATTTAGAGAAGAAAGAATTTCCATAATGTTGGCGAAAGTTTAATGGTAAATCTTCGATCGGAAAGCGTCAAAGAGTGGAAAGTTTTACATAAAACTTAAACTAAAAACTACCGTCCGCAATTTGTAAAAGGTTATGAGAACTATTTAATTAGATTTTGAATTTCCTTAAACTGCTCGTGTTTTGCATCGCGCATCAACTCGAATAGTGCCATCTCAACTGTGGACGGCACAACGCCGTTCATTTGCATTTTCCGCAACGCAATTTCCTTATCGTGCGTAAAGCGTGAACTGACGCAATCGGTTAAAATATGAACTTCAAATGTTTCGTTCATTAAATCGTGGGCGGTTTGATTAACGCAAACGTGTGTTTCCAATCCGCATAAAACGATTTGAGTTGCGTTTGCGGCTCGAAGTTTTTCCATAAACAAGCTCGCGCCGCACGAACTAAACGCTGATTTTTCGACGAATTCAAATTCGGGCGGTAGCGAAAAGAGAATTTCTTCCGCCGTTTTGCCCAAACCTTTCGGATATTGTTCGGTAATGATAATCGGCAAATTCAAAATTTGAAAACCGCGCACGGCAATCGAGATGCGCGAGGCGATTTGAGCGAAATCGTTGATTGGCGAACGAAACGCTTCTTGAAAATCAACTATGACGAGCGCGGCTTTTTCTTTATTTAAGATTTTCGGATGCAGCATTTTAATTTTGGATTTTAGATTTTGGATTTTGGATTGTTCCATTTGTAAGAATATCAACTAATATATAGAGAGTGTAACTCAATAAGGAAAGCAACGTAAAGAATGCTACTAAGCGTCAAAACGAGAACAATCTACAATCCAAACTTTTGTATAAAAAAACTTTATTTACATTTGCCCAATATGAAACTTTACAAAGTTTTTTCCAAAATAGTTTTATTATGTCTTGTCTTATTTTTCACGCTCACGACCGTTTCGGCAAAAGACGAATGGGTAAAAATACGCTCGAAAAACTTTCAACTCGTCGGTAATGCGGCTGAAAAAGACATTCGGCGCGTGGCTGTCAAACTCGAACAATTCCGCGAAACGTTTCGCCAAATTTTTACTAAAGTAAATTTCAGTTCACCCATTCCGACTAATGTCATTGTCTTCAAAAATGACCGTTCCTTCCGCGACTTTAAGCCGGTCGGCGATGACGGCAAGCGCACCGATTGGGTTGCCGGATATTTTCTCGGTGGTGAAGATGTTAATTATATAGTGCTTTCGACTGAAGGCGAAAAATCTTCTACTTATCGAACGATTTTTCACGAATATATTCATTATTTGGTGGATAATGACATCGGACGCTCGAATGTTCCGCCTTGGTTTAACGAAGGTTTGGCAGAGTATTACGAGATGTTTGAAATTGAAAACGACCAAAAAGTTACGCTCGGCGGTTTAAATCAAAATCATTTACTTCTTCTCCAGCAAAATAAATTAATTCCGTTCGAGACTTTTTTCAATGTTGATAATTATTCGCTTCAACGACAGGGACACAACAGCGCGGGACTTTTTTACGCCCAGGCGTGGGCTTTGATGCACTATTTGATGCAGGGAAATAATGGAGCGCGAAGTCAGCAATTAAATAAATTCACAATCCTCGTTTTGAATGGGAAAACGCCGAAAGAAGCATTTACCGAAGCGTTTCAAACCGATTATGCGACGATGGAGCGGGAGCTAAAGAAATATGTCGAGCAGAGAAATTTTCGCATTAATATAGCGACTTTCAAAGAAAAATTAAATTTCGACGGTGAAATGCAATCCGCGCCCGTAACCGAATCGGAAGCGAAAGCCGTTTTAGGTGATTTGCTTTACCACTCAGACCGTTTTACAGAAGCCGCCGCGCTGCTTGAAGAAGCGTTGAAACTCGATGCCGATTTGAGCCTTGCAAACGCTTCGATCGGTTTGGTGAAAATGCGTCAGAATAAATTTGAAGAAGCTAAGAAATATTTGGAAAAAGCCGTTAAGCTCGATGACAAAAATTATCTGGCGCATTACCAATATGCCTATGTGTTGAGTCGCGAAGGAATGACCGAATACGGTTTTGCGTCTGGCTATGAAGTTGAACAAACCCGGAAAATGCGCGAATCTTTGAAAAAAGCAATTGCCCTCAATCCGAACTTCGCCGAAAGCTATAATTTATATGCCTTCATCAATTATGTGCGGAACGAGGAGATTGACGAAGCAATTGGGTATCTCGCCAAAGCGATAAAACTTGCGCCCGGCAACCAATGGTATCTGATGCGTGTCGCCGAACTTTACTTGCGAAAAGAGGATTTCTCAAACGCCCGCAAAATTGCCCAAAAAGTTTTTCAAACTGCGCCCGACGATCGTTTGCGCCTCTATGCGTCAAACACGATTAACCAAATCAATTCGTATCAGGCACAGCTAGAAAACATTAAAAACTTTCGACCAAGGCAAGAAACATATGTTACTGATAAACCTTTAACTGAAGAAGAAATTGCACGGCTCAATGAACAAGCGATGCTGGAAGGCATCAATCAAATTCTGCGAAAGCCGAAATCGGATGAAAAAAGAGTTTTGGGTTATTTGTCGAAAATCGAGTGCGTGTCAAAAGGAATCGAGTATTCGATAAAAGTTGATAATCAACTGTTAAAGCTCGAATCGGAAGATTTTAATTCGCTGTTTTTAATGTCTTATGCTCAAGATATGCCGAGCGGCGAATTCGGTTGCGGAACGCTTAAGAAAGAAATGTTCGCCGTCATAACTTTTCGCCCGACAGCGAATGCAAAGACAAAGGCGGGCGATATTATTTCAATCGAATTCGTGCCGAAAAATTTCAAATTTCTTAAATAATGGTAAGTAGTTGTAGTAGCTTGCAATTATAATCGCTCAAAATTGCAATTATCGCTCATTTCAACTCAAATTATCTGCAACTAAAATTGACTTCAAACTCAAAAATCTGAAGGCAATCGTTGCTGCTTGCGTACGCCGAAATGCAAATAGAAATGCACCCCGACACGCTCAAACACTTTTTTAAAAACTTGGCTTCCGCTTTCCGCCGCATCCGCAAGTGTCTCAAAGCACGACAAGACCCGGAACTCTCTGCTCAAGGAGAAGTGAATCTGCATCACCTCCGGCAATTGTTTTTGAGCCGCCACATTAATTTTTCTGTGGCGAGCAATCGCGCAGACCAATGTCTTCGGCATCTTCCCTTCCGAATTAGAACAATTTGCCAATTGTCTTTTTGACTGAACTCGCCGTTTTAACAAAGATATTTTCTTTTCTCATTTTTCTGCTTTGCTGATTGCCATCATCGTCATCTTCATCATCTAATCCGGCTTTTAAGACCTCTCCCGTTTTGGCATCAATCTCGACATCGTAAATTTGTTTGTTTTCGCTGCAAATATCAAACGCATACTGAAGTCTGCCTTTTTCTTTTTCCAATTCTTCATCAAGAATCGTTCCGGGAACTCTTTTAAGCGCAGTGGCTCTTGCTTCCGCCATCGTTATCTTTGCTTCTTTGGCATATTCGGATTGATTGGCTTTTTCATCTGCATCATCATCGTCATCGTCCTCATTCTGCACTTTGCAGCCGGTTTGATTATCCTTTGTCGTTTGGGCAGAGCTAACCTGCGGTAAAATAAGAACGCTGATGCTGACCATCAAAGCAACGATTAAAAATCCGATTACTGTTTTAATTTTTGTCATCTTTTTTCTCCTTGATTTTTTTCCTGTGCGAGTCGGTTGCCCGAAATACTTGACTGAAAAATATCGCTTTTCTCTCAAACGGGCAACTTACATTTTTTCCAGCCGTAGCAAATTTACGAAACGGAAGATGAATAGAAGATTAACGGGCTGAATTTATCTCATTTCTTTTGTTGGATGGGAAATTTAACAATTCCTCATCATTGATGAAACACCTTGGTCGGCGTGCTTATCGGAGGCGTAACCGGCGCACTTTATCCGGCAATTCGCGCCGCCCGATTGGATGCAGTCGAGGCGTTAAGCTACGAATGAAAGAAATATTTTCGGTTGTCGGAGCGAGGACGGCTCGTCCGCCTCGAGCGGGAGAGCGCGAGAAGAGCCGTTGCCAATCGAGTTGCATGTTGTCAGCAGCAGGCAACGTCGCTCGCGCTCCGTTGGCGGACGAGCCGTCCGCGCTCCGACCTCTAAACTAAAAGGCAAAAAATTATGTGCGGAATTGTCGGTTGGGCAAATCTAAATTCTAATTCTTCTCCGAACGAAGCGGACGAAATGCTTTTGCGTGCGATGTGCGCCAAAATCAAGCATCGCGGACCGGATTCGGAAGGCGTTTTTTTGTCCGAATCGGTTGCGCTCGGAATGAGGCGGCTGTCAGTCATTGATTTATACACCGGCGCGCAGCCTGTTTTCAACGAAGACCGCGCAATTTCGGTGGTAATGAACGGCGAGATTTACAACTTTCAAGAGTTACAAAAAGACCTCGAACAACGCGGACATAAATTTTTCACGCATACCGACACCGAAGTTTTGCCGCATTTGTATGAAGAACACGGCGTGCTAATGGTTGAAAAACTCAACGGAATGTTTGCGTTTGCGCTCTGGGATTCGCGCCGAAAAAAACTTTTTATGGCGCGTGACCGTTTTGGTGAAAAGCCGCTTTATTACGGCGTTTTTGCGGGCAAGCTGTTTTTCGCTTCGGAATTAAAAGCCTTGCTCGCGCACGCGGACGTTGAAACGCGCATTAATTTTCAAGCTTTGCGTCAATATCTAGCGTTTGATTACGTTCCTGCGCCGCTTTCTATTTACCAGGGCATTTTCAAACTGCCTGCCGCGCACTCGCTGACGCTCGAAAACGGCGAAATCAGAATCGAACGCTACTGGAATTTAAGTTTTCAAAAACGCCAACCGACTCCAAGCGTTGAAGAAGCCGCCGAAGAATTGCGCGCACTGCTTGCCGACGCAACAAAAATGCGGTTTATGTCGGATGTTCCGCTTGGAGTTTTGCTGTCGGGCGGCGTAGATTCTTCGAGCATCGCGGCGTTTGCCCAACAATTTTCGAGCCAGCCGGTAAAAACTTTTTCGATCGGTTTTGACGAAGCCTCATTTGACGAATCGCATTTTGCGCGGCAAGTTGCGACACATCTCGGCACGGAACATTACGAAGATATTTTAAGCGTGGACAAAGCGGCTGATTTGCTGCCGGAAATTGCGACTTGGCTGGATGAGCCTTTGGCAGACGCTTCGATTTTGCCGACGTTTTTGCTTTCGCGTTTCGCCCGCTCCGAAGTTACGGTGGCTTTAGGCGGCGATGGCGGCGACGAAATTTTTGCGGGCTATCCGTGGTATTACGCGCACAAAATGGCGGAAAGATATGAAAAAATTCCACGTTTTTTGCGCCAAAATTTTTTTGAAAGTATTGTTAACAATTTGCCGACCGGCACCAAAAATATGCCGTTTGATTTTATGGCAAAACGCTTTATCAAAGCGTTGGCAAATCAAGATTTGGTGGCGCGGCACCATTCGTTTTTCGGTTCTTTTACGATTAGTGAGCAGGAAAATTTGTTGACCGATGCCGTTAAATCACAAAACGGCGCGGATATTTACGGCGAAGCGCGGCGTTGGTTGAAGACTTGGGATTCCGACAACCTGATTGATTCCGGCAATGCGATTGATTCTGACAATGTGATTGAAAGAATGCTGTTTCTCGATATGAAATTTTATCTCGCCGAAAACATTTTGACGAAAATTGACCGCGCGAGTATGGCGGTTTCTCTGGAAGTTCGCTCGCCTTTTCTCGACCCGCGAATAGCCGAGTTTTCAGCGAGTTTGCCGAGGGACTATAAACTTAATTGTAATTCCGCGAAATTTGCGTTTGGCAACACCGGAAAATTTATTTTAAAAAAAGCGGTTGCGCCGCTGCTGCCCGATTCGGTCACGAAACGCCGGAAAAAAGGTTTTGTGATTCCCGTCGCGGCGTGGCTCAAAGGCAAATTAAATCCGCTTGCCTGCGATTTGCTTGCTCCAGAACGAATCAAAAAACAAGGGCTGTTTAATCCGACGTTTGTGAACAAACTTCTCACGGAACACGAAACGGGCAAAGCCAATCATTTCAAAACGCTGTGGACGCTGCTGATTTTTCAGCTCTGGTCTGACAATTTTTCACCGAAAGATTGATTGGGGTAAATCCAACAATACGGTCACAAAGAAAAAACACAGTTGCATTCTTCACTCACCACTATTTATCTTTTTCAATTTACTTTCAGGCATATTCTAATTTTTAATTCCAGAATTTCGTTTTTCTATTCTTTTCTGTTTTTCGGCCTTTTCTTTTTTGTAGGTTACGAAGAAAAAATAAATCGCAACAATGCTGATAATCAAAATTAAAATCATCATTGCGGCAATAAAATACAGTTCGGCTTGCGAAGCATTCAGCATATTCAAAAGTTTAGCGCATTTGCCGAAAGCTAAGCAAAGTCGCAGCCGTTTTTGCCTGTGTTGCTAAAATTCGGGCTAATAAAGTATTATGACGAAGCTAAAAATTTGAGATGAAAACCGATTTAATTATCTACAATGTTGCGCAGCTTTTAACTTGTGCTTCAAATGGCAAGCCGAAGCGCGGCGCGGAAATGCGAAACGTCGACATTATCGAAAATGGAGCGTTAGCGATTAAAGACGAAGTGATTATCGCCATTGGCAAATCCGGTGAAATTATTAAGAATTTTGAAAGCGAAAATGTAATTGACGCGCACAAAAAGGTCGTCTGTCCCGCATTTGTTGACCCGCACACGCACATTGTTTATGCAGGAAATCGTTTGAACGAATTTGAATTAAAAATTAAAGGCGCAGATTATCTTGAAATTTTGGAAAACGGCGGCGGAATAATTTCAACCGTCAAACAAACACGACAAGCAAGCCTTAAAGAATTAATCGAACAATCGCGCCGACGGCTCGATAAAATGTTTTCAAACGGAACTCTGACGGCGGAAATTAAAACCGGTTACGGCTTGGATACGGAAACGGCGACGAAATTTTTGCGGGCTATCCGTGGTATTACGCGCACAAAATGGCGGAAAGATATGAAAAAATTCCACGTTTTTTGCGCCAAAATTTTTTTGAAAGTATTGTTAACAATTTGCCGACCGGCACCAAAAATATGCCGTTTGATTTTATGGCAAAACGCTTTATCAAAGCGTTGGCAAATCAAGATTTGGTGGCGCGGCACCATTCGTTTTTCGGTTCTTTTACGATTAGTGAGCAGGAAAATTTGTTGACCGATGCCGTTAAATCACAAAACGGCGCGGATATTTACGGCGAAGCGCGGCGTTGGTTGAAGACTTGGGATTCCGACAACCTGATTGATTCCGGCAATGCGATTGATTCTGACAATGTGATTGAAAGAATGCTGTTTCTCGATATGAAATTTTATCTCGCCGAAAACATTTTGACGAAAATTGACCGCGCGAGTATGGCGGTTTCTCTGGAAGTTCGCTCGCCTTTTCTCGACCCGCGAATAGCCGAGTTTTCAGCGAGTTTGCCGAGGGACTATAAACTTAATTGTAATTCCGCGAAATTTGCGTTTGGCAACACCGGAAAATTTATTTTAAAAAAAGCGGTTGCGCCGCTGCTGCCCGATTCGGTCACGAAACGCCGGAAAAAAGGTTTTGTGATTCCCGTCGCGGCGTGGCTCAAAGGCAAATTAAATCCGCTTGCCTGCGATTTGCTTGCTCCAGAACGAATCAAAAAACAAGGGCTGTTTAATCCGACGTTTGTGAACAAACTTCTCACGGAACACGAAACGGGCAAAGCCAATCATTTCAAAACGCTGTGGACGCTGCTGATTTTTCAGCTCTGGTCTGACAATTTTTCACCGAAAGATTGATTGGGGTAAATCCAACAATACGGTCACAAAGAAAAAACACAGTTGCATTCTTCACTCACCACTATTTATCTTTTTCAATTTACTTTCAGGCATATTCTAATTTTTAATTCCAGAATTTCGTTTTTCTATTCTTTTCTGTTTTTCGGCCTTTTCTTTTTTGTAGGTTACGAAGAAAAAATAAATCGCAACAATGCTGATAATCAAAATTAAAATCATCATTGCGGCAATAAAATACAGTTCGGCTTGCGAAGCATTCAGCATATTCAAAAGTTTAGCGCATTTGCCGAAAGCTAAGCAAAGTCGCAGCCGTTTTTGCCTGTGTTGCTAAAATTCGGGCTAATAAAGTATTATGACGAAGCTAAAAATTTGAGATGAAAACCGATTTAATTATCTACAATGTTGCGCAGCTTTTAACTTGTGCTTCAAATGGCAAGCCGAAGCGCGGCGCGGAAATGCGAAACGTCGACATTATCGAAAATGGAGCGTTAGCGATTAAAGACGAAGTGATTATCGCCATTGGCAAATCCGGTGAAATTATTAAGAATTTTGAAAGCGAAAATGTAATTGACGCGCACAAAAAGGTCGTCTGTCCCGCATTTGTTGACCCGCACACGCACATTGTTTATGCAGGAAATCGTTTGAACGAATTTGAATTAAAAATTAAAGGCGCAGATTATCTTGAAATTTTGGAAAACGGCGGCGGAATAATTTCAACCGTCAAACAAACACGACAAGCAAGCCTTAAAGAATTAATCGAACAATCGCGCCGACGGCTCGATAAAATGTTTTCAAACGGAACTCTGACGGCGGAAATTAAAACCGGTTACGGCTTGGATACGGAAACTGAATTGAAAATGCTAGAAGCGATTTTTGAATTAGATAAAACTCACGAAATAGATTTAATTCCGACATTTCTGCCCGCGCACGCCGTTCCGCCGGAATACAAAGAAGTTCAAAGTTCAAAGTTCAAAGTTCAAAGTCGTTCCGACGATTATGTTGAATTGATTTGCGATGAAATGCTGCCGTTGGCGAATTCAAAATTCAAAATTCATAATTTAAAATTACCCTTCTTCGTTGATGTTTTTTGTGAGAAAAATGTTTTTAGTTTGGAACAGTCGAAGAGAGTTTTAGAGACAGCGAAAAGTTTGGGTTTCAAATTAAAAGCGCATGTTGACGAGTTCACAAACTTAGGCTGCGCTGAACTTGCAATCGAACTCGGCGCAACTTCAATTGACCATTTAGACGCGACGAGCGATGAAGAAATCCGCTTGCTTGCCGAATCAAATACAATTGGAATCGTTACGCCGACGGTGAATTTCAACTTCGGTTCAGCGCATTTTGCCGATGCGCGAAAAATGATTGACGCGGGCTGCGCAATTGCCGTTTCGACCGATTACAATCCGGGTTCCGCGCCGTGTCCGTCGCAACCGCTGGCAATGGCAATAGCTTGTCGCTATCAAAAACTTCTGCCGTCTGAAGCCTTTAACGCCGCGACGATAAACGCGGCTTTTGGGCTTGGTTTGGGCAAGAAAATCGGCTCTCTGGAAGTCGGCAAACAAGCCGACGTTTTAATTTTGGACACAGACGATTTTCGTCAAGCCGCTTACGAATTCGGTGGGAATTTTGTTGAGTCAATCGTTAAAAAAGGTAGAATTTTAAATGGATAAAAGTATAATTAAATTGCCGAAAATAAAATACAAGTTCTAAAAATGCTTTGGACTTTGCAGAAAGGCGAATTAGATTTTCGATGGATGGAATCGTATTAGACGGCGAAAGCCTAACCTTTGAACAAGTTCTTGCCGTTGCTTACGGCGAGCCGAACAAACCGCGCGTTTCATTGTCGGAAAAGGCAAAAGGGCAAGTCAGACGCTCGGCTGCCGCCGTGCAAACTCTGCTCGAACGCGGTGAGATTGCTTACGGCATTACAACCGGTTTCGGCGCGTTCAAAGATAAAATTATTAGCCGCGAAGAAGTCGAGCTTCTGCAGAGAAATATCTTGGTCAGCCACGCCGTCGGAGTCGGAAAACCATTCGATATTCCGACCACCAGAGCAATTATTTTGATTCGTGCAAATACTTTGGCGCGCGGCTTTTCCGGCATCCGACTGGAAACTTTGGAATTGCTCATCGAATTTCTTAATCGCGGCGTTCATCCGATTATCCCTGAAAAGGGAAGTCTCGGTGCGAGCGGCGATTTGGCTCCGCTCGCGCATATGGGCTGCGTGTTAATTGGCGAAGGCGAAGCAATTTTCGGCGGCGAAAAACTTCTCGCCCAAGATGCACTCGAAAAAGCCAATCTAAAACCAATCACGCTTGCCGCCAAAGAAGGCTTGGCAATAACTAACGGAACGACGATTATGACCGCCCTCGGGTTGCTCGAAACCGCCAAAGCGAAACGACTCGCCGACATTGCCGATGTTGCCGGTTGTCTCTCGCTTGAAGCGTTAAACGGAACGGTTCTGGCTTTCGACGAACGACTCCACGCGCTTCGTCCGCATCCGCGCCAAATGGATTGTGCAAAAAACTTGCGCGAAATTTTAAGGGGCAGTGAATTCGTCCGCGCGTTTGACCGAACAAATGTGCAGGACGCTTATACTTTGCGCTGTATGCCGCAAGTTCACGGCGCGTGCCGCGATGCGATTGCCTATGCCGAATGGGTAGTTAAAATCGAACTCAACTCTGTTACAGATAATCCTTTGATTTTCTGTGATGGAAATTGCGATGACATCGAAGTCATTTCAGGCGGAAATTTTCACGGTGAACCGCTGGCTTTAGCATTTGATTATTTGGCGATTGCGCTTTCGGAACTCGGAAATATTTCAGAAAGACGGCTTATGCGCCTGACTGACGAAAATTCAAACGCTCACATTCTGCCGGCTTTTTTAACCCAAAACGGCGGTTTAAATTCGGGTTTTATGCTTGTCCAATACACTGCCGCTGCGCTCTGCACGGAAAATAAAATTCTCTCGCATCCAGCCAGCGTAGACACAATTCCGAGTTCGGCAAATGTCGAAGACCACGTTTCGATGGGCGTTACATCGGTTTTGAAAATCAGGCAGATTGCCGAAAACCTCGAACAAATTTTAGCATTAGAACTTTTTGCCGCCGCTCAAGGTATAGATTTTCGACGTGAAATTATTGGTCTTGAAAAAAAACTTGGATGCGGAACAAGGGAAATTTATAAGCAAATACGCCAAAAAGTTCCCTTCATCGAAAAAGACACTTATATGAAAAATTACATCGAAGCGGTGCGCGAGATTATTGCTGAACAATGAGTTTTTTAATCGAGAAAGATGTTTCTTTAGGCAAATTTACAACCTTCAAAATCGGCGGTCGAGCCGGTTTTTTCGCGTCTGCCAGAAGCGAAACAGAAGTTGTTGAAGCCCTTCAATTCGCCAAACAAAATGACTTGAACGTTTTTATACTCGGCGGCGGAAGTAACGTTTTAATTGCTGACGAAGGTTTCGACGGATTAGTTTTGAAAATTGCTTTGAAAGGAATTTCAATTTTTCCGAAAAAAGATAAAACTGTTCGTATCGCAGCGCAAGCCGGCGAAGATTGGGACGAATTTGTAAAATTGTGTGTCGAGAAAAATTTGCAAGGTGTCGAGTGTTTAAGCGGAATTCCGGGTTTTATCGGCGGAACGCCGGTGCAGAACGTCGGCGCATACGGGCAAGAAGTTTCGGAAACTATTGTAATGGTTCGATGTTTTGACAGAAAAAACGAAAAGATTGTTGAATTGACCAACGCCGATTGTGAATTCGCTTATCGAACGAGTTTATTTAATACGACTGAAAAAAATCGTTATATCGTTTTAGCAGTAACTTTTGCTTTGAAGGTATATGGCGAGCCGAAAATTATTTATCGAGATTTGCAGAATTATTTTGGTGATAGAAAACCGAGTCTGAAAGAAACGCGTGAAGCCGTTATAAAAATTCGGGCGGAAAAATCAATGGTGATTGACCCGCGAGACCCGAATTCACAAAGCGCCGGCTCGTTTTTTAAAAATCCGATAGTGACGAAAGAAAAATTTACGGAAATTGAGAGACTCGCCCGTTTATCGGGAATAGAAACTGTTCCGTTTTACAAAGTTGATGATATTAAGGTGAAAATTCCGGCGGCCTGGCTGATTGAAAAAAGTGGTTTTCATAAAGGTTTTCAAAAAGGAAAGGTTGGTCTTTCAACAAATCACACATTGGCAATCGTTAATTTAGGGAATGCAAAAGCGGTGGATGTTTTGGCTTTAAAAGATGAAATTCAATCAAAAGTAAATTTTTGCTTTGGAGTTGAATTAAAACCCGAACCGGTTTTTGTAGGCTTCTAATCGTCTTCAAAATTGAGAGATTTGCTGAGGAATTAAACGTCTATGTCACAGCGCCGCCATCCACTATAACGACTTCGCCGCTCATAAAACTGTTGCGGTCGCTAACGAGAAACGCGGCAAACTCGGCGAGTTCGGCAGGTCTGCCGAGTCGCTGACGAGCGACCCAAAAATCGTGCATTTGAAGAAGACGTTCGGGCAAACTGTGTCCCAAATCAGTATCAAAAATGCCGGCGGCAATCGCGTTGACGGTGATATTGAAATTGGCGGCTTCACGCGATAGACATTTCGTAAAACCGATGACGGCGGCTTTTGATGTCGCGTAATGAACCGATGTCGGAAGCGAGCGAATCGCGCCGATGCTGGTGATATTGAGAATCGAGCCGCTACGTTTTCTAATCATTTGTTTATAGAAAGGTTTCGTTACGGCAAATAAACCGTTGACGTTCGTATCAATTACCCAATCCCAAGACTTATCGGTCGTCGTGGCGAAGTTGTCGCCTTTATTGACGGCGGCATTGTTGACCAAAATATCAATTCTATCCCAAGTTTCGACAATCTGACGCGCCACTTTTTTCATTCCCACGCGATCGGTTACCGAAACTTTGAAGGCGAGAGCGCGTCTGCCGTGAGCTTCGACTTTTGCCTTTGTTTCTTCGGCTAAATCGTCGCGCGAATGATAATTAAAAGCTACGTCCGCGCCTTCGCGGGCAAAGACTTCGCAAATTGCCGCGCCGATTCCTCTCGTTCCGCCCGAAACAAAGGCGCGTTTCCCTTCAAGTAATAGATTCACAAAATTATTTTCTCCAATAAACCCTAAAGAGTTTAAGTTAGAACGGTGAGAAAAGGCAAAACAGAGGTTTTAAATTAAAACGGGTATTTTATATTTTGGTTAACGGGAATCCTCAGGAATTAAAGGTTTTTTACCGGTAATAATTATAGGATCATTTGAATTGATGCGGTCGGCAGACGAGTTTTCATACAACTAAATCGAAACTTTGAACTTTGCTTTAATATAAGTTATCTTCAATCTTTTAACGGATATTTATCAAAAGGAGAAATTTAATAAAATGGGAATCAAGGTTGGAATTAATGGATTTGGGCGCATTGGTCGCAACGTGATGCGAACTTGTTTGGGCGATAAGGATATAGATTTCGTCGCTGTCAACGATTTAACTGACACAAAAACTTTGGCGCATCTTTTAAAATACGATTCGATAATGGGAAACCTGGAAGAGGAAATCACGGCAGGCGAAAATTCGATAAAAATCGAAGAGGATGAATTTAAAGTTTTCAGCGAAAAAGACCCGTCGGCGATTGATTGGAATTCGGTCGGCGCGGAAATTGTTATCGAATCAACCGGCAGATTTACAAAAGCCGAAGACGCGGCAAAACATCTGCGCGGCTCGGTCAAAAAGGTAATTATTTCCGCGCCCGCGAAAGGCGAAGATGTAACGATTGTGCTTGGCGTAAACGAAGAGATGTATGATGCGGGCAAACACAACATAATCTCAAACGCTTCCTGCACGACCAACTGCCTCGCGCCGGTCGCCAAAGTGATTCACGAAAAATTCGGCATCAAAAACGCGCTGATGAACACGATTCACTCTTACACCAATGACCAACAATTATTGGATTTGCCGCATAAAGATTTACGTCGTGCCAGAGCCGCCGGGCTTTCGATGATTCCGACTTCGACCGGCGCGGCAAAAGCCGTCGCGTTAGTAATTCCCGAACTTAAAGGTAAATTCGACGGCATTTCTGTTCGTGTTCCAACTCCGAATGTTTCGCTGGTTGATGTCGTGATGAATGTCGAAAAAGAAACGACGACCGAAGAAGTTAATCAAGTCTTGAAAAACGCTGCAAACGAAGAACTCAAAGGAATTTTAGCGTTTTCCGAAGAGCCGCTCGTTTCGATTGACTTTCGCGGCAACTCGAATTCGTCAATTGTTGACGCTGAAAATACAAAAGTTATCGGCGGAACGATGGTAAAAGTTCTCTCTTGGTATGACAACGAATGGGGTTATTCGTGCCGCGTGCGCGACTTAGTGAAATTCATCACTAATAAAGGGCTTTAAATTATAAAATAAATTCTTGAGTGATGAATAACGTCTCTAATTCATCACTCGCCTTTCAACAATCGTTTCTTGACTTCCCACAAATTTATGAAGAACAGAAAAAACTTATACGTCCTTATATTATTCGTTTGGCTTTTTGGCACGAATGAAAATATTCTTTCTCAAAGAAGAAAAGCTCCGCCGAAAAAGAATGTCGGCGTTAAAACTACAAAATAAATTCTTGACCGTTCCCATTTTGCAGTTATTCCGCCAGAAGTTTATCAAGCGATCGAACGAGCGAAAGCCAAAGCAAAGGATGAAAAAAAGAAGGCTTTATGAACATCGAACTTGAGAAAATAAAACTTAACCCGGCGATTGAAGAAAGCAATTTCTTAAAAAAGGAAAACTGCTTCGACCGTGCGAATTAAACATTTGAATTATGGACAAGAGAACAATCAAAGACGTAGACGTTAAAGGCAGACGAGTTTTTATCCGAGTTGACTTCAACGTGCCAATAAAAAACGGTGTAATCGAAGACGATACGCGCATCAGAGGCGCATTTCCGACGATAAATTACGCCGTCGAACAAGGCGCAAAAGTAATTCTCGCATCGCATCTCGGACGACCTTTGAAGGATAAACAAAAAGCCGAAGAAAAGGGAATGCTGTACGACGCGAATAAATATTCGCTGAAACCTGTTTATGAATATCTCCGCGGGCAGCCTGAATTTCAGTACATTTCATCACGCGGCGACGAACCTGTCGGAATATCTATTGAAGGAACGAAACTCGGAAAAGCCGAAGTTAAAAACGATAAAGTTTTCTTTGTCGGCGATTGCATCGGCGATAAAGTTAAACGGGCGGTTGAGAATTTGAAAGAAGGTGAAGTTTTGCTGCTCGAAAATCTTCGCCTGCACGCCGAAGAAGAAGAGAATGACGAAGGTTTTGCAAAAGAATTAGCCGAACTCTGCGATGTCTATGTCAACGACGCATTTGGCGCGGCGCATCGCGCACATGCTTCGACGGTGGGAATCACAAAGTTTGTTGAAATGGCGGTTGCCGGTTTATTGATGGAAAAAGAACTCGAATTCCTCGGCAAGGCGTTAAACAATCCCGAACGCCCGTTTGTCGCCATCTTAGGCGGCGCAAAAGTTTCGGATAAAATTCCCGTTATCGAATCTTTAATCGAGCGCGGCGTAGATAAACTCCTTATTGGCGGCGCGATGGCTTACACATTTTTCAAGGCAAATGGCTATACAATCGGCAAATCTTTAGTGGAAGACGATATGATGCCGAAGGCTTTGGAGATTGAAAAACTTGCAAAAGAGAAAGGCGTTGAATTGATTCTGCCGACTGACCATCAAGTGGTAGATTCTTACGACCCGCTCAATTCGCGGAAAACGATTCCGATTGATTTTACAAATAAAGGTTTGGTTGGCTTAGACATCGGCGCAGAGACATCAGCGATATTTGCACGAGCATTAAAAGGCGCGAAAACAATCGTCTGGAACGGTCCGATGGGAATGTTTGAAGAAAAACCGTTTGACGAAGGCACGATTGCGATTGCCAATGCTGTCGCCGAAGCGACCGAAAACGGGGCGACTTCAATCGTCGGCGGCGGCGATTCGGTTTCGGCAATCAGCCAAGCCGGACTCGACGATAAAATCTCACACATCTCGACCGGCGGCGGCGCAACTCTTGAATTTTTGTCGGGTGACGTATTGCCGGGAGTTGAGGCTTTAGACGATAAATAAAATTATTTGAAAGAACGCGGAAGCGATTGCGAACCATTTGAAAAAATATGAGAAAACCTGTTATCGCAGGAAATTGGAAAATGTATAAACTGCTCGGTGAAGCAGTCGAAACAGCATTGGCGTTGAAGCCTTTGGTTACGAATGCGAATCATTGTGAAGTCATTATTGCGCCGGTCTTTGTCCATTTGAAAACGATTGCCGACAAGTTGGAAGGCTCAAACATTAAAGTCGCCGCGCAAAATTGCTCGGCTGAAACCAAGCACGGCGCACACACCGGCGAAGTCGGCGCGGATATGATAAAAGATGTCGGCGCATCGCACATTATCGTCGGGCATTCCGAGCGTCGGCAGTTTTACGGCGAAACTGATAATTCGGTGAATCTGAAAACAAAAGCGGCTTTGTCGTCTCGTCTAACGGCAATTGTCTGCGTCGGGGAGTTATTAAACAAAAGGAAATCGGGAAATGCCAAAAAGGTCGTCAAAACACAACTCGTCGGCGGATTAGACGGTTTGACAGTTTCCGATATGAAACGTATTATTATCGCTTACGAGCCTGTTTGGGCAATCGGAACCGGTCAGGTTGCGACACCCGAACAGGCTCAAGAAATGCACGGATTTATCCGCGCAACGGTCAGCGAAATGCACGGCACAGACATTGCCGACGCGACTAGAATTCTTTACGGGGGTTCGGTCAAACCCGACAATATCTCAGGGCTGATGAAGCAAGCGGATATTGACGGCGCACTAGTCGGCGGAGCAAGTCTCGCAGCGGAAAGTTTCGCGCAAATAGTAAATTATCGAGTTGAAAATTGAAAGTTGATAGTTGAGAGATAAACTCAATTTTACTCTCCACAATTTACTTTCGACTCTTAACTTTTAGAATTGGAGTTTAAGTGGCTTATTTTTTATACATATTATTTTTCGCTTCTTGTATAGCGCTGATTGCCAGCGTTTTACTTCAACCGGGTAAAACCGACGCAGGCGCACTTTTTACGAGCAATATTTCCAGCACGGCTTTCCAACCGCGTGGAGCACAGACAATTTTATCGAAAATCACGATTGCGGCGGCGACTGTTTTTATGTTGTCAGCTTTGCTTTTAGCGATGCCTGCGCTGACCGGAAATATTTCGGTTTTGGATACTGTCGGTGAAACACCGTCCGAGTCAACAGTTACGCCCGATGCCAACGTGAGCGTTGACGCAAACGCTAATGTGGCAATTGATACGAACGCAAACATCAACATTAATTCAGCGTCGAACGTGGCTGTATTGACAAACACTAACTCATTAACTAATGCGGTAACAAATGCAAATGCGGCGGTTAATACGGTGTCAAACACAAATACGACGGTGAACGCCAACCCTTAATTATTTTTAATAGATGTCGAACTATTGTTTGAGAAATCAAATTTGCGGGGACGTGGCGGAACTGGTATACGCGTAGCGTTGAGGTCGCTATGGGGCAACTCATGAGAGTTCGACTCTCTCCGTCCCCACCACAAAATAAAAGCGAGCCGGAATTTTCATTCGGCTCGCTTTTTTATTTATTCAAACATTTTTTTAAAGTGGTGATACCAATTGGTTTGAAAAACTTCACCCGCATCAAATTTCCTTTTCAAACTTAAAAATTTAGCAAATTGCGGATAACAAGTTGAAATTTGCTTTTTGGTTGCCCAACGGTGATAAGTCAAATAAAAATTTCCGCTAAATTCGATGGAGCGGTCAATCAATCGTCGAAAATCCGTTTTGGCTTTTTCGAGTCCAGCAAAACCATGTTCGACGTGAAGATTAAAAATTATACAGGCAAAATTTTCCCGCGCCCAAGCCAGAAAACTTTCATCATCCTGTTTGATTAGCCGAATTGTGCCGTAAATAAATTCGACCTGATTTTCTCTAAAATCTTTGCGGATTCGTTCGAGAAAATCCGGCAGAGAGCGGAGCGGAACATAAATTTCCATAATCATTTCCGAACTAGGATTTTTTGCGTTGAGTTTTTGGTCTAATTCTTCGTGATAATTAGCGATATAAACGCTGAGTTGATGTGTGTCCGACCAATAAATCTGCCCGTCGGTTGCGAGATAATGCGCGGCATATAGTTCAAAGGCTTTCTGTTTATTGACGTGCGCGAGAAAAAGCAAATTTTTCCAATCTTCCGCCGAAAGTTCTCGATTAGATTCTATCGGCGTTTCATTTGAAACGGGAAGATAACACGAAAAAACGCCTCTACGCAGGAAATCTCCCGATTCGGGGCAATCGCAAATTGAAAATCTCCGTAAAGAAAATTTTCAAAACTGTGCTTTCAGCTATTAAATATGCCGTTGCGCTGGCTCAATTGGCTTTCAAATCCGTAAATCTCCTTTCGATTTACAGATTAAAGTGAAGTGGATAAAAAGGGTTGGAGAATGTGGCGGTTTTTTAAAGTGTCACATTCAAAACAAAAATATCAGAAAAGTTTAAATTGAACGGTTAAATACTTTTTAGGGTTCTGCCGAAAATCGTAAATCAATTTTGTGCCTTCCGATGAAAGTTGGTTGACGTTTGATGCCGTCTGATTGACGTTGTTATAAAGCGTTTCGTCGGTCAGGAGTTTGCCGATAGTGCCTTTGCCCGCTTGAACGTCGCCGAGAATCAATTCAAATTTTTCAGCCGTTGTATTAAGTCGTGTAATAGTAGTTCGCGCATCTTCGTATAGCCGTTCGTCTTTCAAAAACTTTCCCGCCGTTCCTTTTCCTTCATTCAAATCATTGGTGATTAACTTGAAATCGTCGGCGATACCGTTGATTTTTGATGCTGAAACTCGCAGGTCGGCAATCGCGGCGCGAGTGTCGTTATAGATTGCATCATCGGTCAAAAACTTTCCGGCAGTTCCTCTTCCGGCTCGTAAATCTTTGGAAATTGCTTCGAGTTGAGCGACACTTCGATTCAAATTGTCGTAGAGTTCAGGGTCATTAAGAAGTTTGCCCGCGCTTCCGTCGCCGCGATTGACGCGGTCAATCGTGCTTTGTAATTTTGCTAAAGTAACTTTTGTTTCACCGACGGTCGCATCGAGATTATTGTACAAAGATTCGTCATTGATAATGCGCCCCAAAGTTCCTTCGCCGCGATTGGCTTTGGTAAGAATCTCGTTAGTGGGAATGGCCATTTTATTTATTTGCTGCAAAAGTTCGTTTCCCGTTTGGGTTAGTTGATTAATAGACATTGCGGAAGTTGAAGCAAGGACGTGATTTTCAGCCACCGCCGAGCCGTTTGAAGTTCCGGGCGTAATGTTAATCATTTTATCGTTTGCGAGAAGGGAAGTGGCGACGAGTTGAGCGGTCGAATCCGTCCGGATACGTTCAGTAATCGGTCGCCCGTCGAGATTTTCCGCGACATTCAAAACCGCCTCGACTTTGGCATCTTCAGGACTGCCGGGCGGAAGAAGATTGACTTTTTCGACTTTGCCGATACTGATGCCGGCAAGTTGCACTTCTGAGCCTTCGCGTAAACCGTCGGCGGCAGCAAAACGCGCTTTAAGGCGCATTTTTTTCTCGAACGGATTAAAATCGCCGGATGCATTTATAATTAAAAATGCTAAAATTGCAAGTCCGAAAAGCACGAAAATTCCGACACGCAACTGACTAAAACCTAGATTTCTTTGGGTTGGGGGCATATCTTTTTAGTGACAAGTGACAAGTGGCGAGTGACAAGTGAAGAGTAGAAAGCAAAAAAAATTGAACTTTTCCTGCACGCACTCGTCACTTGTCACTCATTTTTATTTTCCGCGCACAAATTTCAAAATATACGGGTCTTTGGTCGCGCGAAATTCTTCATTTTTACCAGAAAAAATTACCTTGCCTTCCTTGAACATAACAATTTCGGTATTTATCAAACAAAGTTTTTCGCCTTCCATTTCAAAAATTACTTCTCCGTTTTCGTTAACCGTTGCGTATTCGGAAGAGAGATACTCTACATTTTTCATTTCATGAGTGACAAATATCGAAGAGACATCTTCCAAATCGCGCAGCTTAATAGCGAGTTCGCAAATTGTCCGAGCAGTCGGCGGGTCGAGTCCGGCAGTCGGCTCGTCGAACATTATAATTTGCGGATCGCCGACGAGTGCTCGGGCGATTCCAACGCGCCGTCGCATTCCGCCTGAAAGCTCATCCGGCATTTTATCAATCGCATCTTCGAGGTCAACGAATTTGAGCATTCGGCGAACTTCCGTTTCGACTTCCGTCTCGTCAATTCCTTGTTCGTGAAGGCGATAAGCTACGTTATCATAAACCGAAAGCGAATCAAACAGTGCGCCTTCTTGAAAAACCATCCCGATTTTTTCGCGCACCTTCATCATTTCAATTTCGCTGTAATTGGTAATGTCTTCGCCGTCAATCAAAATCTGTCCGGAATCGGGCTTGAGAAGTCCTAAAACGAGGCGAATCGTGGTAGATTTACCGCCGCCGCTTCTGCCTAAAATAACTTTTGTTTCGCCGCGCCGGACTGTAAAACTTACGCCGTCTAAAATTTTATTATCGTCAAATGAAAGATGAACATCGCGGAATTCAATTGCAGGAATAATTCGATGCGGTTCGTCAACTGCGTCTTCCAAATCGGTCGGTTGAAGTTCTTCTTCGATAATTTCTTCGGCAACAACCGTTTCTTCGTTTTGCAGAGAGAACATAAATTTTTCGCCCTTCTAGGTTTTAAATAGTTTTAATATCGAAAATCGAATTAATTGCACGGGAGAGGAAAAAATCGAAAATAATTACTACAATTGAAGAAAGGACAACCGAATTAGTTGTCGAGCGTCCGACACCGACCGTTCCGCCGGTTGTGCTTAAACCTTTATGACAGGAAACACTGCCGATAATTAAACCGAAAAATAAAGGTTTGATAATTCCGCCGATTAAATCTTGGGTCGTAATCCCGAAACGAACGGATGTTATATAAGAGTTGTAGTCAAGGCTGAAAACTCCCGAAGCGACTATTCCGCCGCCGACAATTCCGAAAATATCGGCGGCCACCGTCAGAAGCGGCAGCATAAACATCAAGGCGATGATGCGCGGCGCGACGAGTTTGCGATTCGGGTCAGTTCCTAACGCCCGCATCGCATCAATCTGTTGTGAAACAACCATCGAACCCAATTCTGCCGAGATCGCCGAACCGATGCGACCGGAAACCATCAAAGCAGATAAAACGGGACCAAGTTCACGGATTATCGAAGTCGCCACGGATTTTCCGGCTTGGTCTTGCAGGCTGTAATACTCTAAAGTCGGATAAGTTTGCAGAATCAAAACACCGCCCGTAAAAAACCCGGTCAGTAAAACAATCGGCAGAGACCCGACACCGATTAAATCCATTTGTCTGATTGTTTCGCTAAAATAACGAGGACTTCTAAAAAGTCCGAAAAATGCAGCGATAATCAGATTAGTAATCTCTTGAAGTTCAAAAAGAAATTTTTTGAGTAGATTCATTCGCAAATTTTCGCTAGTAAAGATTCTAAAAGGTTACAACGAAGTCGGGAAAACGACAAATAAAAAAACCGACCTTTTATAAAAGGTCGGCTGAAAAGGGAAAGATAAATGATTAAACAGGTAAAAGAGATTTAATTGTTCGGACGGAGCTGGCGATTATTAAATCGTTGATTCGGGTTGTTTAGGCGACGATTGCGCGGCTGATTTTGACGTTTTTCAATCGTTTGCGTAAATCGCTGGCGGACTTCGCGGAATTTTACGAGTTGTCCGACGGTGAGTATTTTTCGCACGGCAAATTCGGTCGTCGAACGAATCTTAAAAACTTCGGCTTGGGCGATTTGAACCTCTTTTAATTTAGTTTGAACGTCAGATTCATCAACCGTATCAGCGTAGATAGCTTGGTCGAGATTTCGTTTCGCTTCGCCGAGTCTTTGTTGCGCTTCGCGTATCAGAGGCTGCTTTTCACGATTGATCCGGCGGATTTGCCGGATTTGCTCCTGCGATAACTCGAGTTCCGCCAGCAGATTCGGACGCGGCTTTTTATTAAAGTTTTGAACGGTCGCGTCGGGCGGTGCGGTTTCATCTTGCGCTTTCACCGCCCGAAAAGAAACGGTCAATAATAAACCGACAAATATCAAAGTTAGTATATTAAGTTTTTTCATTTTCTTTTCTCAAAAGGTTATTTAGAGTCAATTTCCTCAAACAAATCGGCGAGCCGCACGGATTTATCTTCATCATCATCTATGGTCGTCAGATTTGGAACTTGTTGTTTTTGCACCGCCGTCGTTTTTTTAATTTCCTTGTTTGTTTCTTTTATATTACGAACGGTTTCAGGCTTTTCAGAATTGTTTTTCGTGTCATCCGATGCTTTAACGACAGAATCGCTCATCACGAGCCGTTTTTCACGAATCGGTAAAGGCTGCGAATCTTTCGACTCAGTGCTGGTAGACTTTGGAAATTTATCAGGCAAAGATTTGTCCGGATTACCTTCAGCAATCGTTTCTCCCGGTTGTTCGTTGGTTTTATCAACGGTTGGCGAGGCAACGATTTTTTCACTATTCTTATCGTCAACTTCCGCCACTTCCGAGTTATTCGTAGAATTAATCGCTATGAAAACAATCCCGACACAAACAATTAAAGCCGCTAAAACCGCCGTTGCCATCATCGGATTGAACGAAAACATCTTTCGGAAATCTGAAAACCACGAACGCGAATCAGATTCAACCGTTTGACTTATCGTTTTAATCATCGGAATTTCAAAAACGAGCGTTTCTAATTTGAAAAATTCTTCATCGCGCCATTCAATTAGGGATGAACGAACAAAGCTAAAGCCCGCGAATTCATCGGTGCAATCGCTACAATTTGTCAGATGCGCTTCAAAATCAGCTTTTTCGGCTTGATTAGTTTCGTCGTAAAAATACGAAACCATTTGCTCGGTAAAGCCGCAACACGAATTTTTGTTATTATTTAACATAAACTTTTCTCTCAAACAATTTCCATCGGTGTTCTTTCCAATTTCATTCGCAATTGTTTCAAAGCCGTGTAAAGACGACTTTTAACGGTGCTTAAAGGCAAATCTAAAACGTCCGAAATTTCCTGAAACGTCATTTCTTCAAATTCCTTCATCACTATAATCTGCCTTAAATCTACGGGCAGCGATTGAACCGCTTGCCGGACGAAATGCAACCGTTCGTTTTGTTCGGTCGTCCGCGAAGGCATCTGACGCGACGGCGCGATAAAAACTTTTTCCGCCGCTTGGTCTTCGTCATCTAGAAAACTCTCCTGTCGGCTTTTTGCGCGGCGCATTGTCGTCAAACATTGATTGACGGCGATTCGATGCAACCACGACGAAACTTTTGCATCACCACGAAAGTTTTTCAAATTCCGGTATGCGGCGATAAACGTTTCCTGAGCCGCGTCCTTCGCTTCTTCTTCGCGCGAAAGCATACCGAAACACAAAGCGAATATCTTTCGCTCCCATCTTTTTACGATTTCGCCGAAAGCATTCGGATTTTCCGAGATTGCCAGTTCGACCAATTGTTCATCGGTTAAGTTAGTCGTCATTACTCGTGATTTCAATAAAAATCAGCACGAGAAGTTTATCAAACGCGCCTTTGAACGGAAACGATTTTGCGCTCAAAATGTTAGACGCGCAAAATTTGAAAAAAGTCTAAACTCTTTAATAAAAATCATTTGAAATGAAAAAAGACAGATATGAATAATCTGTCTTTTTGATAAATTTGGTAGGTCGTGCGGGGCTCGAACCTGCGACCCACGGATTACATACTACACTAGCTTTCGCCAGCCGCCAAAATTTCGGCGTTGTAGTCTGGACTATCTCATCACCCGTCTTTCTCAAGGTTTGGGCGTGCGGCGTATAGTCTCTGAGGGCTTTCAGGAAAGGGAACGCTAGCATCTTGCTGGCAAAATGCCGTTTGTAAGACGGCGTTCCGAATCAAGAGTTGCCTGCTGATTGCCCAATCTTCAAAATTATTACGTTGGAATCCGTATTTGAAGCTCTCAGGGGTTTCCAGCATACAGCCGCATTTTCATTTCATTGTTTCCAATGAACGCTCCTATTTTAATGAACAAGAGTCCGTTGCTCTACCAACTGAGCTAACGACCCAAATTAACGAGATGGATTATAACAATAAAGAAATATAAAGTCCAAAAAAATAGAATTTGCAAATAAAGCGAAGATTTTACGTTCCTAATTTGGAAAATAAACAACTTGTAAGCAAAATAAATAGAGAATGAAGGAATGCCCGAAATGTGAACTGTGTTATGCGGACGAAGTTAATTTCTGTCCGCAAGACCAAACTCAAACTCGCTTAAGTCTGCCCGGCACACAACTGCTTGCCAATCGCTATTGGATTGAAAAACGACTCGGACGCGGTGCGATGGGACAAGTTTACCTGGCGCGTGATAAAAATTTGGGAACGCGTCGCGTCGCCGTCAAAACCGTCCGCCAAGATATTCTTAGCAGCGAAGATTTGCAGGAAGGCGAAGCCATTGCACGTTTTGAGCGCGAGGCGATGTCGGCAGCATCAGTTAATCATCCGTACGTTGTTGATGTAACGGATTTCGGCGAATCGGCGGAAGGCATTTTTTATCTGGTAATGGAATACGTCGAAGGCGAAACGCTTCACCGTCTTTTGCGGCGCGAAGGAAGTTTGCCCGTTGGACGTGCCGTCAAACTTTTGCGTCAAATTGCCGACGGTGTAGAAGCGGCGCACGAAGCGGGAATTCTGCACCGCGATTTGAAACCCGCCAACATTTTTATAATGAAAAAAGGCACAGGCGACGGGTTTATCAAAGTCGGCGATTTCGGGTTAGCGAAAATCGTCAATCAAACCATAACGGATGCAAACTCGAACGCCACGCCGTCTTCGCGCGGAATAATCGGAACGCCCGAATTTATGTCGCCTGAACAGATGCAGCCGGAATTAGGTGTTGACGTTCGCGCCGACATTTACGCGCTTGGAACGATTGCTTATCTAATGCTCGGCGGAAGAACGCCGTTCGTGGGCGATTTGATGCAGCTCGTGATGCAGAAAATTATGAATGCGCCGCCGCCGCTTTCAACTCTGCGTTCCGATATTCCGAAAGATGTCGAAAAAGTAGTGATGAGTGCGCTGGAGATTGACCCGCAAAATCGTCCGTCAACGGTGGGCGAATGGATTACGGAACTTGAATCGGTTGCTGAAGATGTTGAAGATAAAAAAAACATCGGAATTTCCAGATTGATAATTTTAGCACCGGCTAACGCAGAAGTTTATGTCAACGACGAGCGCAAGGGAAGTATTGGAAGCAGCGGCAGATTGCTGTTAACGACGATTCCTGCCGGACAGCACGTTTTAAGAGTTTCAAAGCCGGGCGAAAAAGATGATGAGCGGGTAATTGAAATCCGCGAAGGCGCGGACGAACAAGTTATTCAAACGCAGCTAAAACCTTTGCAAGGCGCAGACAGTAGTCAGCCATCCACTTCGGGAACCGGCGGAAGCAGCAGCGGAGCGGCGCAATCGAGCGTGATGCCGGGCATCGTCACTTGTACAAATTGCAATGCGCGATTTGCCAAAGGCGTTAAATTTTGCGGAAAATGCGGCAATCATTCGTTCAAAATCATCAGCGAAGGCGAGGATAATAAAAGTTTTACTTGTCCGCGATGTTCGACAAAACTTCCGCCGTCCGCGCAATTTTGCGGGCGTTGCGGTTTGAATATCGCACAGACGGGAAATTTGCCCAAAACTCAAACCGCAAACTTCCAACCGAATTCGTCGTTTAGTCAAGCGAACCAAGTCGAAAAAATCTGCCAGCGGTGCGGAGCGAGATTTCCACCGAATATCAAGTTTTGTGGACGTTGTGGAAATAGTTTGAATTAAATTTTGTAGTATCTCAGAAATCCAAGCGCAATCGCCCGGCTATTTCTCTATTATTCCGTGCCGATATGCACCTAACTAAAAGTAATCTTGTATAATGAACCGATTTTTGAAAGCACTTTATCTAGTTCTTCGGTTAGTTTTTGATTTGACTGATAGGCTTCCAAGGGCAACCATTCGTGTTTGATTTTCTTCCACAGCATCTCTATTTTGTTTAGTTCCGAGCTATAGGTTAGTAAATAGTAGATTGCCAGTCTTTTTTGCTCCCATTCTTCAAGACTTTCCTCAAACTCTTCACTCCGGTGAATTGGCGCATTATCTATTACTATCACCGTCGGTTTATCCAGCATTTTCACGATTTC
>MWVV01000088.1_pt1 | contig 32849 bp, 28 predicted proteins | sample 1047281 | NCBI WGS metagenome assembly MWVV01 (sample SAMN06349986, study PRJNA376086) | soil metagenome | isolation source: PT-2 sample Antarctic (ecotone) soil | place: Antarctica | collected 2015-01-13 | reverse complement strand
AAACATCGGAAGCGAGCTTAAAGGATAAAAAAACGGGCGCGTGTCAATCCGTCGTTCTTTCGTGTAATCCATCAGCTCGTAGCGATTAACATTTAACGATTCGTCAAAAACAACCGTTGGCATCCAGTAACTGTTTTTCGTTCCTTCCGGCTCGGGATTGAGTTCGCACGGAAAATCTTTAAATAATTCTTGATACCATCGAAAAATCTCACGTTTTCTTTCAATCAATTCTTCGACTCTTTCTATTTGCGCGCAACCCATCGCCGCCTGCAAATTAGACATTTTATATTTATAGCCGTAATCGCGCATCCAAAAAGTTTTGTTATCTTTCGGATTGCGCCCGTGGTCATTTAAGATACCGGCTTTCTCCGCAATCTGCGGATTATTGGTAACCAGCATTCCGCCCTCGCCCGTTGAAACCGTTTTTGTTCCGTGAAAGGAAAAAACGCCCGTATCCCCCATGCTTCCGCATTTTTTGCCTTTATATCCCGAGCCTAAACCTTCGGCGGCGTCTTCTAAAACCATTAAATTATTTTCACGGGCTATTTGCATAATTTCGTCTATTTCGCAAACATTTCCGTAAAGATGGACGATAAGAATCGCCTTTGTGCGCGGTGTAATCGCTTCTTTGATTTTCTGTGGGTCAATACACCAAGTGTCCGGCAGAACGTCAACAAAAACCGGCTTTGCGCCAATATATAAAACTGGTTCAACCGAAGCAATCCACGTAATATCTGGGAGAATAACTTCGTCTCCGGCTTTGACACCCATCGCCATCAAAGCAAGATGAATTGCGCCCGTGCAGCTTGAAGTCGCCAGCGAGTGTTTAACTCCGAGATACTGCGCGAACGAATTCTGAAAACGGTAAATATAATCAAAGCAATGTTCTCCCCAACCGTTACGAATCGCATCGTTAACATACTCAATTTCTAAATCGGTAATCGAAGGCTTGGTAATCCTTATTTTTTCTGTTTGTTGTTCGGGTGTTATTGCCATACGTCTAATTTCGGAATAGCGACAACAAATTTGCCGTTCCAATCTCTAAGATAGTTTAATTGATTAAAAATTTCTTCCCTGATATTCCAGGGCAGAATTACGACGAAATCCGGTTTTGCTTTTTTAATAAAGTTCTCGTCAACAATCGGAATATGGCTGGCGGGCAAAAACAAGCCTTGTTTATGCGGAGAAGCGTCAACCACAAAATCAATCAGATTTTTTTTCACGCCGCAGTAATTTAAAAGCGTGTTGCCTTTCGCCGCTGCGCCGTAAGCCGCGATTTTTTTGCCCGCGCGTTTTTGCTCGATTAAAAAGGCGAGAAAATCATATTTAACTTTTTCGGCTTTTTGCTGAAAGTTAAGATAATAATTTAAATCGAGCAAACCGGCTTGTTTTTCCTTCGCCAGAAGATTTTTCACGTTTGCGGAAACCACTTGATTTTCATTTTCCGCATGCTTGGCAAAGATGCGCAGAGAGCCGCCGTGCGTCGGAAGTTCTTCGACATCAAAAATTTCCAAATTTTGCGCCGCGAAAATTTGTCTTACTGTGTGAAACGAAAGATAAGAAAAATGCTCGTGATAAATGGTGTCGAACTGATTGTTTTCGACCAGTTGGAGCAAGTGCGGAAACTCCATCGTAACGACGCCGGACGGTTTCAGGGCGATTTTCAAACCGCTGACAAAATCGTTGATGTCGGGAACGTGCGCTAGAACGTTGTTGCCTAAAAGCAAATCGGCTTGCAGATTTTTCTCGACTAATTTCTGCGCCAGCTTGACGCCGAAAAATTCCGTCCAGCTTTCGATTCCTTTTTCGCGCGCCGCTCGCGCTGTGCTTTGTGTCGGCTCGATGCCGAGAACCGGCACGTTTTTCTCTTTGAAATACTGCAGAAGATAGCCGTCGTTTGACGCTATTTCGATGACCTGAGAGTTCGCGTCAAAGCAAAAACGCTGCATCATCATTTCGACGTAATTTCGGGAATGTTCGAGCCACGATTTCGAGTATGAAGAAAAATAAGCGTAATTTTCGTCGAAAATCTCGTCTGCTTTTTTGAATTCGTCAATCTGGACGAGAAAACATTTTTCGCAGACGAAAACGCGCAGCGGGTAGAAAACTTCCGGCTCGTTAAGCTGTTCGGCGCGCAGATAAGCGTTAGACGGCGGGCTGTTCACCAAATCGACAAATTCGCGGGTCAACGGATTTTTGCAAAATCGACACTTCATCGTGTTTTTATAAATTTTATTAAATTCTAACTCTCAATCCGAAACGGCGAATCGAAGGCGTCAAAAAACTGAAATTCAGCATCACGCGGCGAAATAACCGGATTTTCAACTTTCCAATCGACGTTCAGCATCGGGTCATTCCAGCGAATGCCGCTTGCCAAATCGCCTTGATACGGCGCGTCGATTTTATATTCGATTGCGGCGTTTTCCGTCAGCGTGCGAAAGCCGTGCGCGAAGCCTTTCGGAATATAAACGGCGCGCTCGTTTTCGGCGGAAAGCTCAAGCGCGTCCCATTCGCCGTAAGTTTCCGAATCTGCGCGCAAATCGACGAAAACATCAAGAATCGCGCCCGCGACGACGCGGACGATTTTTGTTTCGACGTACGGCGGAAGCTGAAAATGCAGACCGCGAACCGTATCCTTTGCCTGATTAAAAGACACGCTCTCCTGTTCCCAGACGGTTTGCAAATTGTTTGCGGCGAAAATCTCGCGCTCGTAAAAGCGCATAAAAAACCCGCGCGCATCGCCGATTCTTTTTAATTTTATTTCAAACGTGCCTTTGAGCTTAAGCGGTTCGATGCGCATTTTGATTTTTGTTTTGATAAAAAGCTATTTGATTCGTCGTCAATTCGACCAAATCCAGCTTGTCCTTAAAACCGCGATACCATTCTGCGGTCAGACTCACCGCTTCGCCCAAACTCAATTTCGGCAGCCATTTCAATTCATTTTTCGCTTTCGCGCTGTCGAGCTTTAAAAGCCGCGCTTCGTGCGGCTGTTCTCCGTCTGCGATTTCCCAATTAACCGGCTCATTCCAGACGCGCCTTATTTCTTCCAAAATCCAGCCGACGGGTTTTGAATCGTCGTCGGAAGGTCCGAAATTCCACGCTTCGGCAAATTGCTTTTCGCCCGCGAAAAGTTTTTCCGCCAGTTTCATATAACCGGCGAGCGGTTCGAGCGCGTGCTGCCACGGGCGAACCGAAGCGGGATTGCGAATCAGTAATTTTTCGCCGAATATCAACGAACGAAAAACGTCGGGAAGAAGTCTGTCCGCCGACCAATCGCCGCCGCCGATGACGTTTCCGGCGCGCGCCGTCGCAATCAAAGTTTTGCCGTCGCCGAAAAACGAATTTCTATAAGCCGAAACCGCAAGTTCGGCGCAGGCTTTGCTGTTTGAATACGGGTCAAAGCCACCAAGTCTTTCTGTTTCACGATATGCCCACAACCATTCCTTGTTTTCATAAACCTTGTCGGTTGTTACGGCGACGACGGCTTTGATCGAATCGACGTTGCGGACGGCTTCCAAAACATTGATTGTGCCGATGACGTTTGTCGCGTAAGTTTCTACCGGCGCAATATAGGATTTTCTGACAAGCGATTGCGCAGCGAGATGAAAAACGATTTCCGGCTCGAACGCTTTTGAAGTTTTTTCAAAATGCGGCAAATCGCAAACGTCGCCGATAACGGAATTTATCCGCTTTCCGATTTCTAGATTTTCAAATAAATTCGGCTGCGCGTCGGGCGCGAGCGCGTAACCGCAAACATTTGCGCCCAGACCTTCGAGCCAAAAGGCGAGCCAACTGCCCTTAAACCCCGTGTGTCCGGTAATTAAAACTCTTTTCCCGTTCCAGAATTCTCGCATTTACCAAACTTTCCAGGGCGCGTCGCCCGCTTGCCAAGCCTCTTCAAGCTGTCGTTTATCGCGCAAAGTATCCATACATTGCCAGAAACCGTAATGTTTGTAAGCCTTTAATTCGCCTTCGTTCGCCAGTCGTTCGAGAGCTTCTAGTTCGAGAATGCCTTCGTCGCCTGAAAGATAATCAAGAACCTGCGGCTCGAAAACCAAAAAGCCGCCGTTTATCCAGCCTTCGTGCGTTTGAGGTTTTTCACTGAATTCGGTTGTTGCGTCCGGCTTTATCAGCAATTCGCCGTATCTCGCCGGCGGATGAACCGCCGTAACGGTCGCCATTTTGCCGTGGGCGTGGTGAAACTCAAGCAGTTTTTTCAAGTCAACATCGGCAACCCCGTCGCCGTATGTAACCATAAAAGTCTCGTCTTTCAAAAACGGTTCGAGACGTTTGATGCGCCCGCCGGTCATCGAATCTTTTCCCGTATCAATCAAGTTGACCGTCCAATCTTCAAGCTCTTCGGCGGCGGAAATTTTCGCTTTGCCGTTTGATAAGCTGACTGTCATATTTCCGCACAAATCGTAATAATCGAGAAAATAACGCTTGACGATTTCGCCTTTGTAGCCGAGCGCCAGATAAAAATCCTTAAAGCCCTGCGAGGCGTAGATTTTCATAATGTGCCAGAGAATCGGGTAGCCGCCGATTTCGACCATCGGTTTCGGGCGCACTTCGGTTTCTTCGGCGAGGCGCGTTCCCAATCCGCCCGCTAAAATAGCAACTTTCATATTTTCCAACAGTTATAACTTTTATCAACTCAAGCGCTTTGGCAAGCAAAAATTTATTTCTAAAATATATCCAGAAAGTTTCCCATATTTTTAATCGTTTTCAAAATAGGACTTAACTCGATTTAGGACAGAACTTCGTCGCAGAGTTTTTCAGTTGACGGCAACTCAAAATCGGGCGCGGTGGTATATTCATCGGATGCTTTGAATCGGAAATTTTCGTCTCGCTTAAATGAGACTGCAGTCTCAAACCGTTTATCTTTATCCGATTATTCAGCCGATTAAGGTTTGAACGCGTGTTTCGACTGTTTTTTGAATATCTTGGAGCGCCGTTTCGCTGTTCGCTTCAAAACGCAGAACCAGCACGGCTTGCGTGTTCGAGGCGCGCACTAAACCCCAGCCGTTTTCAAATAAAATCCGCGCGCCGTCAACGTCGATGACTTGGTTTGTTCGTTTGAATTCTTCGGTTACGCGGCTCACGATTTCAAACTTTAACTGGTCGGGACAATCGATTCTGATTTCGGGCGTGTTAAAAGTTTCAGGCAAATCCGCCAGAAATTCCGAAAGCGGTTTTTCGCTGTTCGATAAAATTTCCAAAAGGCGCGCGCCCGAATAAATCGCGTCGTCGAAGCCGAAAAAGCGGTCGGCGAAAAAAATATGCCCGCTCATTTCTCCGGCGAGCGCCGCGCCGGTTTCCTTCATTTTCGCTTTTATCAGCGAATGTCCGGCTTTCCACATTATCGCCTGCCCGCCGCGATTTTCGATGTCGTCAAAAAGACGCTGCGAGCATTTCACTTCGGCGATAAATGTCGCGCCCGGCGTTTTATCGAGAATCGAGCGCGCGAAAATCGACATCAATTCGTCGCCCCAAATGATGTTTCCCTTTTCGTCGACCACTCCAAGCCGGTCGCCGTCGCCGTCAAACGCAATCGCTAAATCGGCGTTGTTCTCTTTGACGGCTGCGACGGCGTGCCGCATATTTTCAACTACCGTCGGGTCAGGATGATGATTCGGAAAACGGCTGTCCGGCTCGATGAACAAATCAATCGTTTCGCAGCCGAACCGTTTATAAAGCGGCGCGCCGACGATGCCGCCGATTCCGTTCCCGGCGTCAACGACGACTTTTAATTTCCGACTGCCCAACTGAATATTTTCCGATACGAAATCGAGATAATCCGGCAAAATATCCTTCGTCGCAACCGAGCCTCTCCCGTCGGAAAATTCGCCCGACGCGGCGATTTTTTTTATCTCCTGAATCTGTTCGCCGTGCAAAGTCGATTTGCCGAGACATATCTTAAAGCCGTTAAATTCCGCCGGATTGTGCGAGCCTGTAATCATCACGCCGGCATCGACTTTTTCGGTGAAAAGCGAAAAATAAAGCAGCGGCGTCGGAATCATTCCGATGTCTAAAACGTCCAAGCCGCTTCGGTTAAAACCTTCGGCGAGCAAATCGCGAAAAATCGGCGAGCTTTCTCGCGCGTCAAAACCGAGAGCGGCGCGCCGAACTCCGTTTTGCCGAAAATACGTCCCGATTGCGCGCGCCAAAATCTGAACGGTTTCCGGCGTCAAATCCGTTCCTACCAAACCTCTGATGTCGTATTCGCGAAAAATGTGATGATTCATATAAAACAAATTTATATCGTAAACACTTAGAAACTACTTTCAAATTCGGTGTTTCGGCAAAACCTTTTTCTTTAACCTACTTATTTAACAACTGATTCAACGATTGATAGAAATGTCTTGTCCATTTCGTCAATACATTTATTGCGTTCCAGATTTATTATCGCCAAATCTTTTATTACATTATCCTTCTTGTCAACGGGAACGGCTTCAAATTCATAGACCTTTTCCTGAACGTGCCAAAGACGGCAATTTATAGCCGCCAAGTGCGAAAAAATTTCTCCGATGCTTCCGCTTATATCGGAAATTTCATTGCCTTCTTTTTTATAAACTTTATTGGACGAAAAGGTTAATTTCTCCGGCGGGATTTTTCCCCCGACCGCAGCGAAGATAAACTCGTCAATTTCATTTTGCAATTGAGATTCCTGACGCGCAAGGCTCGCCCGCCGCTCGCCGTCTTCCGTCGTGTGATACTGCTTTAATTTGACAATCGTCAGTTTATCGCTCAGAGTGCCGAGTGTTTCCGCCATATATAAATTTTTTCCTTACTTTAGCTCCGCTGCGACGAAAATATTCGTAACAAATTACTGTTGAGTGTATTTACGGGTCGTCGCTAATGTCAAGCAGTGCAATTTCAAATAAAACGGCATTTTCTTGGGCGGTGCGGTAATTTCCGAATTGTTGGAAAGTTATTCTAGTTGTGAAAAATTATAATGTGCGGGTTAATCTTTTTAACTTAAATTAATAGCCAAGATGCGGTAATTTAACTTCTGAAAATGAACAAAAAAATAATTATCACCGGAGGCGCTGGTTTTATCGGCTCGCACGTCGTTAGAAGATTTGTCAAAACCTATCCCGAATATGAAATTACCAACCTTGATAAACTGACTTACGCCGGCAATCTCGCAAATTTAAGAGACGTTGAAACGAAGAGTAATTATCGTTTTGTCAAAGGCGATATTGTCGATGCCGAACTGCTAAACAATTTGTTTGAAACCGTGCAGCCGGATGCCGTTATTCATCTCGCGGCTGAATCTCACGTCGACCGTTCGATTACAAACCCGCTCGCTTTTGTAATAAACAACGTAGTCGGAACGGTTAATCTGCTGGAGGCGGCGAGAATTTACTGGAAAGACAAATACGACGGGCGTCTTTTTTACCATATTTCAACCGACGAAGTCTACGGCAGTTTGGGCGAAGAAGGCGCGTTCACCGAAACAACGCCGTATGACCCGCATTCGCCGTATTCGGCTTCAAAGGCGAGTGCCGACCATTTCGTCCGCGCTTACCGCGACACATACGGTTTGCCGACGGTTATTTCCAACTCTTCCAATAATTACGGGTCGTTTCATTTTCCCGAAAAAGTTATTCCTTTAGCCATCAACAACATAAAAAATAAAAAGCCGATACCAGTCTACGGCACAGGCGAAAACGTCCGCGACTGGCTGTGGGTAGAAGACCACGCGCGCGCTATTGATTTGATATTTCATCACGCGAAGGCGGGCGCGACATACAACGTCGGCGGCGGCAACCAATGGAAAAACATCGATTTGATTCGCGCACTCTGCCGCATTATGGACGTTAAATTAGGCAGAAAGGCGGGCGAATCAGAACAGTTGATAAAATTTGTAGCCGACCGAGTGGGACACGACAGGCGTTACGCGCTTGACGCTTCCAAATTGAAATCCGAGTTAGGCTGGACGCCGTCCATTACGTTTGAGGAAGGGTTGGAAAAAACCGTCGATTGGTATCTTGCCAACGAAGAATGGCTGAAAAACGTAACAAGCGAAAATTATAAAAAAACACAATTCGTATGAAAAATATTACTCACGCGGAGCTGAAGAAAATCGCCGTTAAATATACGAAAAGCGGTTACGGTTCTTATCTAGAGCGCGTCTTGGCTAACTGAGGTAGGATTAAAAAAGTGTAGGTCAGATTAAAAAAACTCTTTCACTTGCTTTGAAATAAATTCGAGCAATTCTTCGCTCATTTCCGTATGAATCGGCAGCGATAAAACTTCGTCGCAGAGTTTTTCCGTCGCTAGCAAACGGTAATCCGGCGCGACGTATTCGGCAAAAGCCGCCTGACGGTAAAGCGGAACGGGATAATAAATCATCGACGGCACGCCAGCCGCTTCCAAATGTTTTTGCAAAGCAGCACGCTCGCTGCCTACGACGCGCAAAGTGTATTGATGAAAAACGTGCGTCGAGTTTTCGGCGCGCTCAGGCGTCTGCAATTGTTCGATATTTTTAAAGGCGTCGTCGTAAAATGCGGCGGCTTCACGGCGCGCGGCGGCGTATTGGTTCAGACGTTTTAATTTAATATCCAAAACGGCGGCTTGAATCGTGTCGAGACGCGAATTGACGCCGACGACCGAGTGATAATACCTTTTGTTTTGTCCGTGATTGGCAATCATCCGCATCTTTTCGGCGAGCGCATCGTCATTGGTGAAAATCGCACCGCCGTCGCCGTAACAGCCCAAGTTTTTCGACGGAAAAAACGATGTCGTGCCGACGTGTCCGATTGTTCCGGCTTTTTTTACAGTGCCGTCAGAAAATGTGTAATCCGCGCCGATTGCCTGCGCGTTGTCTTCGATGACGAACAGATTGTGCTTTTCCGCAACGCGCATAATCACCTGCATATCGCACGCCTGTCCGAAAAGATGAACCGGAACGATGGCTTTCGTGCGCGGTGTGATTGCCCTTTCAATAGTTTCCGCCCGTATGTTGAAAGTGTCGGCGCAGACGTCAACCATTACGGGCTTTAGGCGAAGAAGCGCGACGACTTCCGCCGTTGCGATAAAGGTAAAAGACGGCACGATAACTTCGTCGCCTTCTTTTAATCCGAGCGCCATCAGCGCAATTTGAAGGGCGTCCGTGCCGTTGGCGCACGGAACGACGTTTCTCACTTGCAGGTAATTTTCTAAATTCTTCTGAAATTCGCCGACCGCCGCGCCGTTTATATACGCCGCCGAAGCGACGCAGTTTAAAATCGCCCGGTCGATTTCCGCTTTAATTTTTTCGTATTGACCTTTGAGGTCAACCATTTGTATTGCGCTCATTTGAATTTTTCGTGGCGCGTGATTAGCCGCATCGAACAAATTATTGAATGTAGCCCGCAAGCGCGGCAAAAAGCAAATCTACGGCGGGAAAGTGGATTTTCGGCGTCAAAAATTTTTACTTTAAGCGCAAAGCATCCGTCAAATTGTTTTCGTCTGAAAAGAACCGAAATCGAGCTGACCAGTTGGCGAACCGCTTCATTCCGGGCAGATAAATTTTGGATTTTCGCTCCGTTTGCAACTGTATTTAGCCGTAACCAAAAATTTTACGCTTGAAAAATCCGGCTCAACAGTTCACACTTTGTTTTCAAACGAATTTTTATTCTATTTTTATTCGATAGGAAAAAACGAAGCACTAATATCTATGTTTGAACGCTACACGGAAAAGGCGCGCCGCGTTATTTTTTTCGCCCGCTACGAAGCCCTGCAATACGGCTCGCAGGTTATTTCGCCCGAACATATTCTTCTAGGTTTGATGCGCGAAGATAAAACTATTTCAGCCAGATATTTTCCGTTTCGACGCACTCTGACGGTCGAGGCGGTGCGCCGCGAAGTCGAAGAACGCATTGTTCTGCGCGAGCGTATTCCGCAGTCGGTCGAGCTGCATCTCGCGCCGGAAACCAAGCGCATTCTGCGCTTTGCCGGCGAGGAAGGTGAGAACCTGCAAAGCCGCCACATCGGACCCGAACACCTGCTGCTCGGAATCGTCCGCGAGGAACGCTCGATTGCGGCGGAAATTCTTTATCAATACGGTTTGCGCTTAAAAGACGTGCGCGAAGAAGTCGCGCAGCAAAGCGGTTTTCCGAATATGTTTGCCGCGTCATCCGGTTCATCGCGCGACAAATCCGAGACGCCGAATTTGGAGGAATTTACGCGCGATTTGACGGCGGACGCCGCCGAGGGCAAGCTCGACCCGCTTGTCGGGCGCGCGGCGGAAACCGAACGGGTCATCGAAATTCTCTGCCGCCGAACAAAAAACAATCCGATTTTAATGGGTGAGGCGGGCGTCGGAAAAACGGCGATAATCGAAGGCTTAGCGCAGCGCATAGTCGATAAAAACGTGCCGTCGTTTCTTGAAAACAAACGAATTCTGGCGCTTGATTTGTCGCTCGTCGTCGCCGGAACGAAATATCGCGGGCAGTTTGAAGAACGCCTTAAAAAAATTATGAGCGAGCTTCGTGACAATAAAGAATGCGTCGTTTTCATAGACGAAATTCACACGCTCGTCGGCGCGGGTTCGGCGGAAGGCACTTTGGACGCGGCGAATATCTTGAAACCGGCTTTGTCGCGCAACGAAATTCAGTGTATCGGCGCGACGACGCCCGCCGAGTTTCGGAAATCCATCGAAAAAGACAAAGCCTTGGAACGCCGTTTTCAATCGGTCAAAGTCGCGCCGCCGAACGAAGCGGATGCGCTGAAAATAGTCGAAGGCATCGCCGAAAGATACGAAGCATTTCACCAAATCCGCTATTCAAAAGAAGCGCTCGAAGCCGCTGTTCGCCAATCGAACCGTTATATTCCCGACCGTTTTTTGCCCGACAAGGCAATCGACGTTTTAGACGAAGCCGGCGCGCGCGCCAAACTTCGGCATCAAACCGAAATTGCCGCGAAAGGCGAGCCTTCGTGGAAGGAAACGGTCGAAAATTGGAAGCGCGTTGCGGCAAACGAAGAACACCTTCTCGCTTTTGAACTCAAAACTTTGGAAGATTCGTTTTTCGCCGTCGAAGTTACCAAAGACGACGTTGAAGAAGTAATCGCGCGCTGGACGGGCGTTCCGGTTTCCTCAATCAAACAAGGAGAAGCGAAAAAACTTCTTGAAATCGAAACCGAACTTCACCGTCGAATTATTTCACAGCGTCCGGCGATTTCCGCGCTCGCGCGTGCAATCAGACGTTCACGTGCCGGTCTGAAAAATCCCGACCGACCAATCGGCTCGTTTTTGTTTTTAGGTCCAACCGGCGTCGGCAAAACCGAAGTCGCGCGCAGTCTGGCGGAATTTCTTTTCGGCTCGGAACGCGCGCTCATTCGTTTCGATATGTCGGAATTTATGGAAAAACACACGGTTGCGAAATTTATTGGCTCGCCGCCCGGATACGTCGGACACGAAGAAGGCGGGCAGTTGACCGAAAAGCTCAAGCGCGCGCCGTATTCGATTGTGCTTTTCGACGAAATCGAAAAAGCGCATCCCGATTTGTTTAATGTTTTACTGCAGGTTTTTGAAGATGGCGTTTTGACCGACGCGCAAGGCAATACGATTGATTGTAAAAACGCGATTTTTATAATGACATCGAACATCGGCGCGCGATTTATCCAAAAACGCGCTTCCATGGGTTTTCAAACGGGCGCGGACTCGTCGCGTCGGAAAATGGAAGAACAGGTTACAAGCGAAGTGAAAAAAACTTTCGCGCCCGAATTTATAAATCGTCTTGATGAAATCATAATTTTCGACGAGCTTGTCGATGAAGATTTAATGCAGATTATCGATCTGCAAATCGCTCGGTTAAACGAAATTTTAGTCAAACACGCCCTTCAAGTGCGCTTAACCAAGGACGCCAAACTTTGGCTGATTGAAAAAACCTGCTCCGACCGCAGTTACGGCGCGCGCCCGCTGAAGCGCGCGCTTCAGCGGAACGTCGAGGACGAGCTTTCCGAAGCGATAATTCAAGGCGAACTGGCGGCGGAAAGCATCGTCGAAGTTTTCGTTGAAAACGATAAACTGACGTTTCGTTCCGTGCGCCTCGGAGCGGCGCTCGAAACGGACGCGCTGCTTGAGCAAGTGTAAGTCTAATGAAAAATTGAGAACGAAAAGCGGAAAATAAATTTCTAGAATTTTCCGCTTTTCGTTTTCAGTTTTTCATTTTCAGTTTTTGTCTGTATAATCGGTAAATTTGTTGACGCGTCCTGACGGATAAGGCAACCCGAATTCGATTCATTGAATCAAATTTCGCGTATCAAACCGGCGAAAATTCCGCATTTTATTTTAACGAGTAATTATTGTTTTTGTCTTCTATTTTGGAATTTTGTCGAGAAAACTTTGCGGCTTTTTCCACGAGCCGGAATTTAGCAATCATATAAGGAAATCGGTTTTATGTATATTCATCGCGCCTTCGCACTTGTTTTACTGAGCGTCGCGTTTTCAGCTTCGCCGCTCTCGGCTATTAAAGTCGATGAGAATGTGAAAAGTAATTTAGAGTCCGCGATGGTTCGGCAGCAGCTTGTCGAATCAGTCGATATTGTCGGCAATCGTCGTCTGCGCGACGACGATTTGCTTTCGTATATCAAGACGCGCCCCGGCGATGCCTTTGACCAGGCGCAACTCGAACGTGATTTGAAGGAACTGCTTTCGCTAAACTTTTTCGACAAAGTGGAATCGAAAGTTTTTACCGAAACCGGCGCGCGCGGCGGCGTCATCGTAATTTTTGAAGTTAAGGAATTGCCTATTATCCGCGATTTGCAGTTTAACGGCTTAAAAGCCGTTCCCGAATCCGAAGTGCTGAAGGCTTTCCGCGAACAGCGCGTCAACATCTCGAAAGAAGCGGTTTTCAATCCGGTCAACGCCCAGAAAGGCGTCCGTGTCATCCGTGAACAGCTTGCCTCGAAAGGCTTTCCGAACGCGAAAGTTACTTATAAAGAAGAAGAAGTTTCGGCAACCTCAGTTGCCGTTATTTACAACGTCGAACAGGGTGAACGCTCGCGCATCATCGATATTGAATTTGAAGGCAACGAAGTTTTCAAAGACGGCGAATTGAGAAGTCAATTGCAGCTCGTCCGCGAAACCGGTTTGATTTCACGATTTAAAGGAGAGGACATTCTCGATTTGCGCAAGCTCGAATACGATTTACGCAAAAACGTGCTGTCGTATATGTTCTCGAAAGGCTATTTCCAGGCGCGCATCGGCGACCCGCAAGTGGTCGGCTTGGGCGTCAAACGGACGGGTTTTCTACCGCTCATTACTTTACCGCTGCCGCTTCTCTCGTCAAAAGACGACACTTTAAAAATCATTGTTCCCATAACCGAAGGAAAGGTCTACCGCGTCGGTGACCTTAAAGTTGAAGGAAATTCAATTTTTTCCGAACAACAAATTTTGGGTGGAGTCGGTTTGAAAAAAGGTGAGATTGCTAACGGGAAACGCTTGCAGGAAGGCGTTTACGAAGACTTAAAAAAAGCATACGGTTCGCAGGGTTTCGTGCTTTACAACGCCGAATTCGAGCCGGATTTCAAAGACAATCCCGCCAATCCGAATGAGGGTATCGTTGATATTAAAATTATTATCGACGAAGGCAAACAGTTTCGTCTGCGCCGCCTTGAATTTACCGGCAACACTTTCACGCGCGACAAAATTCTGCGCCGCGAAGTTCTTATCAACGAAGGCGACATCTATAACCAAAACGCCGTCGAAACTTCGATTCTGCGGCTCAATCAAACGCAGTATTTCGACCCGCTCGATAAGGACAAAGACCTTGAAATCCGCACCGACGAAGAACAGGGCGAAGTTGATTTGGCTATCAAAGTCCGCGAAAAGGGCAGACAGCAAATCAGCTTAAACGGGGGCGTCTCCGGCATCGGCGGCTCGTTTTTCGGGCTTGAATACTCGACCAATAACCTTTTGGGGCGCGGCGAAGTGGTTTCCTTTCAAGCCGGTTTCGGCAATCGCCAGCAGAATTTCCAGTTCAGTTTTCAAGAACCCTACTTTCGCGACCGTCCGATTTCGGTCGGATTTTCCGTCTTTGCCAGCAAATATCAATTTTTCGGCGAAGGCACGTTTTTGTCGCAGAACCAAAATCTTTTGCAGGATGCCAGTAATCCGGTGGGAAATCTGACGACCGATTCGGGCAATCTTTTCACGCAGCGCACCTATGGCGCATCGATTTTCGCCACCGCGCCGCTCTCTGAGTTTTTGCCGAAGCGAAGATTTTCGCGCCTCTCGCGCGTCGGTTTAAGCTATCAGCTTTCATCGACGAGCATCAAAGACCCGGAAGTCAATTCGTCGGGCGACCCGAACCTCGTGATTCCGGTTATTTTTACGCAGCCGAATATTATTACAAGCAGCGTTACCGGCAGCTTCGTTTATGATTCGCGCCAGCCGTCGGAAAACGGTATCGACACTTTGCGCGGAACGCAGCTTTCGGCTTCAATCGCTATAGCCGGTCTCGGCGGCGACCTGAGAACTTATCAGCCGACCGTCTCCTACACGCGATTTATTCCCGTCCGGCGCAAAAAATCGTCGAACGCTGAAGTCTTCGGTTTTCGCCTTCAGGCGGGAACAATCGGTAGTTTCGCGACGACCAATAAAATCAGAAACGCCAACACCGATAAAATCATCGGCGGCATTCCGCTTTATCAGCGCTATTATCTCGGCAGCGAAAACGACATTCGCGGATACAACACGCGCGCCATCGGTCCGATTACGCCCTTCGACACGTATGTTACGAGCCGCAATTTAACGGTCGCCGCCAACTCATTCGGAACGCCTGCCGCGACTACTTTAAACAGCGACCTTATAGCGCAAATTACTCAGCTTGGTATTCTTGACGGCACGACGGCGAACGCCGCCGCGCTATTTTCAAGAAATTACCAGTTTACCGGCGGCGACACGCAGCTTCTCGGCAACTTTGAATACAGGATTCCGATTTTCGGTCCGGTTTCCGCCGCTGCTTTCGTCGACGTCGGCTCGGTTTTTAATTTGCGCAAAACCGGCACGCAAACCATCAACAGCGCGTTTTTGGCAGACGACGGTCTTATCGGTGCGGGAACGCTGACAGCTCTTGCGCTGCGCAACAATCCTACTTTTGAAAGCAGATTAGGCGGCATTGTCATTGCCGACAGCAACCGTATATTGACGACCGAAGAATTTAATTCGCGCATTTGCACCACGCCGCCTTGTCCCGTCCTGCCGACGCTGACTTTACAACAAGTTTTCCTGCGCGGCGAAGTGCAGCAAAATCGGTTTTTGCGGGTCAACGAGAGCGCGTTCAGTAATATCGGCGATTTCCGTTCGAGCATCGGCGCGGAGCTTCGCGTGCAGGTTCCGGTTGTCAACGTGCCGTTTCGTCTTATTTATTATTTCAACCCGAACGCCAAACGCGGAGCAGTTCCGGGACTGCCCGGAATCTTTTTGAACGAGAAGCGCAGCGGTTTCCGCTTTACGGTCGGTAGAACTTTTTAAGTTAAAAGAAAAAAGCAAAATTTAAGACCCGCTCTTTTATGCTTTTTTCTTTTAACTTTAATTAAAAACACAAGCAACATTTTTGAGAGAAAAAGTTTCAAAAGGTAAAGTCAAATTTTAAGAAGACCAACGCCTTTTCTAAAGTTTAAGGAGTATTAATAAAAAATGAAAACATTTCGTTCAACATTCGCCGGTTTATTAGTCGCCGTCGCCTTTTTCGCCGTCTCGACCTTTGCCCAAACGGGCACTGCTTCGACGGCGGGCAATGCCAAAATTGTCGTTATCGACACAGGCGCTTTTGGCGACGATAAAGCCGGTATCACCAAATATAGAAATGCGATGAAATCGCTCGACACGGAATTTGCGACCGTCCAAAACGATTTGACAACGACGGCAAACAGGATTACAACCTTGCAGAAAGAAATTCAAACTTTGCAAGACCAGGCAGCGGGCGGAAAAGTTCCGGTCGACCAAAAATCGGCTCAGACAAAAGTCGACCAATATCAAACATTATCAACCGATTTCAAACGCAAGCAGGAAGACGCAAAGGCACGTTTCGACCGTCGCCAAGCGCAAGTAATGGGTCCGATTATGCAGGATATTTTCAAGGCGATGCAGGATTTTGCGACGCAGAAAGGCTACGATATGATTCTCGACGCCGTAAAACTCGACGCGCAGCAAATGATTCTCGCCTTCATTCCAAGCAAAGTCGACGTAACAAGAGATTTCATTACCTTTTATAACAGTCGTCCGGCATCGACCGCTTCGGCTACCGGCGCGCCGAGATAAATTAGAAGATAGAAGACGGAAGACAGAAATCAGAAGAAAAAAATCGGCGTCGGTTTCCGCTCATTTTTCAATCTTCTGATTTTCCGGCTTCTATCTTCTGTCTTTCGTCTTCTAAATATGACCGCAACGCTTCTCGATTCGCTCGCCATACAGGAAATCTTGCCGCATCGTTTTCCGTTTCTGCTCGTCGATAAAATCATCGAACTCGCGCCTCGGACGCGAATAGTCGGCGTCAAGCAAGTTACGATAAACGAGCATTTCTTTGCCGGACATTTTCCCGAAGCGCCCGTTATGCCGGGCGTTTTGATTATCGAAGCGCTGGCACAAGTCGGAGCGATTCTCGCCTTGCGCGAATTTGCCGACCGCAAAAATAAAATCCCGTTCTTCAGCGCCATTGACAAAGCGCGTTTTCGCCGTCCGGTCGTGCCGGGAGACACGCTTCACCTTGAAGTTACAGCTTTGAGAATCGGAAGCAAAGTTCAGAAAATGCAGGGAATCGCCCGCGTTGAAGGTCAAATCGCCGCCGAAGCGGAAATTATGTGCATCATCGGCGATCGCAAGGCGCAATAGGAAACAAAATAATATGCTGCTACTGCAAATCAAACTTTCACAGGTTCAAGCCGGAGCATTGTTCGGCGCGATTTTGGGCGCGCTTCTCGGTTTAATACCGCTGATTTTGGGCGTCATTAGAAAGCGCACGAAAATAGGGGTTCTCGGTTTTCTCGCTGCCATTATCGGCAATGCGCTTTTGGGCATTCTCGTCTCGATTCCGATTATCGGATTATGCGTTTATTTGATATTGAAGCAAAGCAATCCAACCGAAGTTCGTGTCGTAAACGAAAACCCAATCGATGTTAAAATCGACAATTCTGAAAACCGCTAATCGTCCGCTATGACATTTATACACGAAAGCGCAATCGTCAGTCAGAGCGCTCAAATCGGCGCAGATTGTCATATCGGAGCGTTTTCGGTCGTCGGCGCGAAAGTGATTTTAGCCGATAGAGTTTCTCTTGAATCGCACGTCGTCCTCGATGGCGAAACGAGCGTCGGTGAGGACACGAAAATTTTCCCGTTCGTTTCAATCGGGCTTGCGCCGCAGGATTTGAAATACGCGGGCGAGCCAACGCGAACGGAAATCGGCGCGCGCAATCACATCAGAGAATTCGTAACCATTCATCGCGGAACTGCGGGCGGCGGCGGTTTGACACGCATCGGCGACGACAATTTGCTGATGGCGCAGGCGCACGTCGCGCACGACTGCCAAATCGGAAACAACGTGATTATGGCAAACGCCGCAACCTTAGCCGGACACGTCCGAATAGACGACGGCGCAAATGTCGGCGCATATTCGGGCGTTCACCAATTCTGCCGCATCGGGCGCGAAGCCTTCGTCGGCGGCTATTCGGTCGTCGTCAAAGACGCCCTGCCGTTCGCCGTAATTCAAGGAAACCACGCCAAATGCTACGGTCTAAACCGCGTCGGAATGAAACGGCGCGGTTACTTGCGCGAGACGATAAAAAATCTCAACCACGCTTTTCACCTTTTATTAACCTCGAAACTCAACACCGAACAAGCGCTACAAAAAATAAAGGAAGATATAAACGATTGTCGGGAAGTCGATTTGTTAATCGATTTTATCGAAACGTCCAAACGCGGCGTAGTTAAATAATTGATAACTGATAATTGATAAGTTAGGAATTTGACTTTTACTTATCAGTTATTACTTATTATTCGTTTTCGTCAAAATCTTTCGATGCGATTTCGCGCATTTTGCGGCTCACTAAATCGTAGGAAAAACCTTGCCGCAGCAGATAATCGTAAAATTTTTTCGCGTCTTCGCGCGTTTCCGGTTTTCCCTTCAAGCGCAATCTTTTTGTGACTGATTGTTTGATAATTTCTTCTTCGGGCGCTTCTTCAAACGCCTGCTCAATCGCCTCGTCAACTGTCTCTTTATCGAGTTTGCGAAGCGCGAGTTTTTGCTTTAAAACTCGCTTGCCTATCGGCTTTTGACGAAGTTTTGAAGCGGCAAGCTCGCGCGCGAAGTTTTCGTCGTTCAAATAATTATATTCTTTTAATTTCTCCAAAACCGCGTCGACGATTTCTTCGTTAGTCCACGTTTTCTCTAATAATCTTTCGCGCAGTTCTTTGACCGAACGCGGTTTATAAGCGAGCAGATTGACGGCGCGGTCGAAGGTTTTTCGCCGTGCGCGTTCGGGATTTATTTCCGGCGTTTTTTCTTCTTCTTCGTCCGAATTTTCTTCGCGCGGTTTCGCCGCCGCGCGCCAGCTTCTTTTTTTGAACATAAAAAGATTTTAATTTGCTTTCGACAAATTACAAACCGCGCTTTTATTATCTAAATCAATGGACGGAATTTTAATAATAGACAAACCGGCGGGAATTACGTCGCATGATGTCGTCGCGCGCTGTCGCAGGATTTTGCGGACGAAACGTATCGGACACACCGGAACGCTCGACCCGTTTGCGACCGGAGTAATGGTGATTCTTGTCGGGCGAGCAACGCGGCTCGCGCGGTTTCTCGAGAGGGACGCGAAAGAATACGAAGCAGTTGTCAGACTCGGGTTTGAAACCGACACGGGCGACAAGACGGGTGAATTACGAATTACGAATTACGAATTACGCAGCGTAACCGACGAAGAAATCGAAATTGTTTTGAAAGATTTTCGCGGCGAAATCCGGCAGACGCCGCCGATGTTTTCGGCAAAAAAAATCGCGGGCAAAAAACTTTACGAGCTTGCGCGGCAAGGAATCGAAATCGAACGAGAAGCGATAAAGATAAACGTTTATGAGCTTGAACGATTAAATTCAACGAGCGATTTCAAACCGGAAATAGGAAGTCGGAAACCGGAAACCGCTTTTTCCGACTTCAAACTCCGCGTTTCCTGTTCCGCCGGTACATATATCAGAACTTTAGCAGAAGACATTGGAAAAAGACTCGAAACCGGCGCGCATCTCGCTGCTTTGCGAAGAACGCGCGCCGGAAAATTCGATGTAAAAAATTCCGCAACGCTTGAAAAACTTGAAGAAATCGTCGCCGCTGACAAACTCGACGGAGTTTTAGTTTCAATGAACCAAGCCGTTTCGCATTTGCCGGAAATCAAATTATCAAACGAAGACGCGGCGAAAATAAAAAACGGCGTGCGCTTAACCGTAGATTTGACAATGCTTGCGGACAAAGATTTTGTCAGATTAATCGAAAACGAAAATCTGGTTGCCGTCGCCGTTTACGAAAAAAGCGAAAAAACTATTCGTCCGAAAGTGGTTTTGTTGTAAAATCCGAAATTATGAAAAAGAAAAATATCGCACTCGGCATCGGCGGCGCGCTCGGCGGTCTGGTGGCTTGGAAAATGCTGACGCGCGCAAATGAAATCGTTTGGACGGACGTTTCGGACAAAGTGCCGCACGCGGAAAATTCGCATTTCGTCGAAGTTGACGGCGCGACAATTCATTATCAAGAGTTTGGCGAGGCGAGCAACCCGACTTTGATTTTGATTCACGGCTACACGGCTTCGGCGTATGCGTGGCACTTGGCTGCGCCGCTCTTCGCAGGCGAAAATTTTCGCGTCGTCGCGGTTGATTTATTGGGTTTCGGCTATTCGGACAAGCCGGCGGCGTTCGATTATTCGATTGCTTCGCAGGCGCGCGTGATTTCGCGCTTTATGAATCGTCTCGGCATCGGGCGCGCGAGCATTGTCGGCAGTTCATACGGCGGAGCAGTTGCGGCAACCGTCGCGCTTGATTACGCCGAGCGTGTCGAAAAACTCGTTCTCGTCGGCGCTGTCATCAACGACGAAGCGAAGAATAGTCCGATATTGAAATTAGCCTCAGTTCCCTTTGTCGGCGAAGTCGTCTCGCCGTTTCTGCTCGATTCAAAACGATTTTTCAAACGCCGTATGCGCTCGACAATCGCGCCGGAAAATTATCATCTGATAACGCCGGAGCGCATCGAATCGGTTGCGCGACCGCTTCACGCAGCTGACGCACATCGCTCGGTTCTGGCAACGGCGCGCGCGTGGAACGCCAACCGCATCGAAGCTGATGCTTCGTTTATCACGCAGCCGACCTTGCTTGTTTGGGGCGAGAACGACCGCGTTATTCCGGTTCGCAACGGCGAAAAACTGCACGACGCGATTCTGCATTCGCGTCTCGTCGTTTTCAAAAGCTGTGGACACGTTCCGCAGGAAGAAGCGCCGGAAAATTTTGTTCGAGTCGTAAGCGATTTTTGCCGCCCGAGTAAGGGAAACATTAAAGTAAAATCAGACGAGCAAAGGTGATTTATCAATCAATGATTGTAGCCGAACGAGTTCGTTTAGCAATTATTTATTCGGAAATAATTTTATACGAAGCGTGCTTTTTGTATTGCAATTTCTGCCCGCGTTAGCTTTTCAACTTTCTTTCGAGCGAAGTTTGCCAAGCGTTTTCCAAATCGTTTATCGAAGCGGAAATTACTTCCCGGTCGTTCACTTTTATCTCTAAATTTTCGCCGCCGATTTTTCCGATAATTTCAAAAGGACAATCGTTTTCTTTTGCAATCATTTCAATTTCCTCACGCTCTTCAGCCGAAAAACTTATTACAATCCGCGACGGCGACTCGGAAAAAAGCATCGCTTCGGTTAATAAATTTTCGTCTCTTAATTCGATTTGCGCGCCCATTGCTTTTCTGTTCAAAGACGAAAAACAGCTTTCCGCAATCGCAATCGCAATCCCGCCATCCGAACAATCGTGCGCCGAGTTGAGCAGCAAATTGTCGGCTAAGCCGAGACAAGTTTTCTGAACTCGTTTTTCCAAATCCAAATCGAGAACGGGAACTTCGCCCGCTTCAATCAATTCGTCGGTCGTAAAACCCAAAACGGTCTGCGCGTATTCGCTCGCCGCCAAATCGTTTTTCGTCTCGCCCAAAACGGCAATCAAATCACCTTCGGTTTTAAAGCCGTGCGCGATAATTTTGCGCGTGTCTTCGATTAACCCGACCATCCCGATAACCGGCGTCGGCAAAATTCCCCGCCCGTCCGTTTCGTTGTAAAAAGAAACATTGCCCGAAACAACCGGCGTTTCAAACCATTCGCACGCTTCTTTTATGCCGTCAATCGTGTCGGAAAAACTCCGCATCACTTCAGATTTTTCGGGCGAAGCGAAATTCAAACAATTCGTTACGGCAATCGGCTTCGCGCCGACGCAAACCACGTTTCGCGCCGCTTCTGATACAATCAGTTTCGCGCCTTCTTTTGCATTTATCGCGCTGAATTTTCCGTTTCCGTCAAGGCACATCGCAATCGCGCGCCGCGTTTCCTTTACACGCACAACGGCTGCATCCGCGCCCGGCAAAATCGCCGTGTTCGTCCGAACCATATGGTCATACTGCCGATAAACCCATTGTTTAGAACAGATATTTGGCGCGGTGAGAAGCGAAAGCAAGTCCGCAGTCCGCAGTCCAGAGTCGTGAGTCGGTGATTTTGAGGTTTCAATACTTGACCGGCGATTTTCAAATGCGGACTGCGGACTTGCGAGCGGACGATTGTATTTCGGCGCTTCGTCTGTTAATTTATCAACCGGCAAATCGGCTTTAAGCTCGCCGTTGTGAAAAATTTTCAAACGATTGCCTTCGACGACGTGCCCGACGACAACGGCGTCCAAATCCCATTTGTTGAAAATCTCGACAATCTGTTTTTCGCGCCCGCGATGCGCGACGATGAGCATCCGTTCCTGCGACTCGCTCAATAACATTTCATACGCCGTCATTCCGGTTTCGCGCTGCGGAACGAGCGTTAAATCAAGCTCCAAACCCGTTCCGGCACGCGCCGCCATTTCGACCGACGAAGAAGTTAAACCGGCTGCGCCCATATCCTGAATGCCTTCGATTGCGCCCGAACGCATCGCTTCGAGACAGGCTTCGAGCAGTAATTTTTCAAGGAAAGGGTCGCCGACCTGAACCGTCGGACGTTTTTCAAGTGCTTCTTCGTCAAATTCCGCCGAAGCCATCGTCGCGCCGTGAATGCCGTCTCTGCCAGTTTTCGCGCCGACGTAAAGAAGCGGATTTCCGATGCCCGACGCTTTGCCGAAAAATATCTGGTCTTTGCGAACGATGCCGAGCGCGAATGCGTTGACAAGTGGATTTAAGCTGTAAGCGTCGTCGAAAACGACTTCGCCACCGACGGTCGGCACGCCGAAACAATTGCCGTAATGCGCGATGCCGTCCACGCAGCCTTTTAAAATCGCACGGTTTCTGCGTCCGTGTTTTTCGTCCGACAATTTACCGAATCTTAAAGAATTCATCGCCGCAATCGGGCGCGCGCCCATCGTGAAAACGTCGCGCAGAATTCCGCCGACGCCCGTCGCCGCGCCTTGAAACGGCTCGATAAAGCTCGGATGATTGTGCGATTCGACTTTGAAAGCAACGCACAAATCGTCGCCAATATCGACGACTCCGGCGTTTTCGCCCGGCGGAACAATCACGCGCGCGCCCGTCGTCGGCAGGCGTCCGAGATGCACGCGCGAAGATTTGTAACTACAATGCTCCGACCACATTACGCTGAAAATGCCGAGTTCTGTAAAGTTCGGCTCTCGTCCCAAAATTTGTTCGATTTTCTCGTATTCTTCGGCGGAAAGATTGTGCTGTTTGACGATTTCGGGCGTGATTTCGGGTTGATTCATTTTCGTTTCTGCGGTGAGAAATTATGGTTAAAATAAAAAACAGAGTTTATGCCGTTCGGACTCGATTTTCAAATCCGTTTTGCCAAACTCTGTTTTGCAGCTTCGTTTTACTTGCTTCTTAAAGGCGAAAATTTACCGATGAAAATTTCAAATTTCCTGTTTGTTTTTTACTTTATAATTTGAGCCGTCAAAATTTTATCAATCGCGCCGCGCAGTTTTTCGTCGTCGACTTTTCCCTGATGCGTAAAAACCGCCGCGCCTGCGGCATCGTATAAAATCGTGAATGGATAACCGCCTTTCCAATCTTTTGCGACCGCCGAAATTGCCGCCGTTTCGTCCGGCGTTTTCAAAAGATACGCGGGCATCGTCGCTTTCATTTCGTTCAAAAATTCCGGCACGCCGCGTTTTATCTCCGCCAAATCGTCGACCGAGACGACGACGAAATCAATTTTATCTTTATAATCGCCGTCAATTTTGACGAGTTGGGGAAATTCCTCGCGGCACGGGTCGCACCACGTCGCCCAGAAATTGACGAGCAGCGGTTTCGGGTTTGCGCCGCCACCGCGCTCGATTAAATTTTTTAACGCGAGCGCGTCGATTTGTGTAACCTTCGGAAGCGTAGAGAGTGCCGGCGAAGGCGTCGGCAACGTCGGCAACAACTGTTTAGTTTTTTCGTTTGTTTTGTTCGTCGCAGTCGTTTTAGCTTTTGGCGCGCTTTTCTTTTTCGCAGCTTTTGAAATAGTTTTTTTTCTGGCTTGCGCATTAGTTTCAGCATTGAAAATCGGCGCGAAAACGAAAACCAGCGCGCCGACAATCGCAAATTTTTTCGCCCTTTTACTGTTTATAAATTTATTTTTCATTCGTAATAATTTTTTGAACGCTTTCTTTCGATTAAATAATCACAAACTTTCGATGCGCTCGGCGCTTTGCACGCTTCGGTTAAAATTCCGACAAAATCCTTAAAATCTAACCGAACATTTGCGGCAATCGTTTATTCAAATTTTTCGGCAGCAGAATTTCCATCGCGTCGTCAACCGTAACGATTCCGGCAATCTCGCCCAAATCGTCGACGACGGGCAGCGCCAGCAAATTGTATTCGGCGATTGTCTGCGCGACCGTTTCGGCGTCATCCTGCGGGTGCGCCGATTGAAATTTGTCGCGCATCACTTTTGAAAGCGGAACGGACGGGTCGGCTAAAATAAGATTTCTAAGCGAAATCAAGCCTTCGAGTTTCCACGAATTTTCTTTCTCGACGATGTATAAGTAATAAATCATATTCGGCGTTTCCGCCATCTCGCGCAGGCGGGAAATGGCTTCGGAAACCGTCAAATCTTTCGGAAAAGTTACGAATTCCGTCGTCATCAAACCGCCCGCCGTGTCTTTGTGAAACGGCAGCAATTCAGCGACATCTGCCTTTTCGTCTTCTTCCATCAAGTCGAAAAGCTCCTGCGCTTTTTCGTCCGAAAGCTCGCTTAAAACGTCCGCCGCGTCATCCGGCGACATTTCTTCGAGAATGTCGGCGGCGCGTTCTTCGTCCATTTTTTCAAGAATGCGCGCCTGATTTTCCGTAGACATTTCTTCCAGAGTGTCGGCGGCAAATTCGTTGTCTAAGGACTCTACGATTTCCGTGCGGTGAATCGGCGAAAGCGTTTCGGCAAGCTGCGCGATTTCAACCGGATGCAGTCGAGCGAGTTTGTTTTTCGATGATTTTAATTGGACGGCGACGCTTCGTTTGTCGGTGGCGAGATAGCCGACATCCGCCCAATCGAGAACTTCGACGGCGCGCGCGCTGCCGTAAAATCCGGCTGGCATCAGGCGGCGCAAAAAACCTTGAAAGCTCACGTCCGCGCCCGTTACGCGCCATTCGCGCCCGACTTCGATAAGCTGCACGTCGTTGACGCGGACGACCCGCTTGCCGTCAACGTCAATAAGTTGATTGTCGAGAACGTCTTTTGCCAACAGAACTTCGCCCGCGCGCCGTGTGAATGGGCTTAAATCAATTGTTTCCGAATTCATACGCGCGCCGTGCTGCGTGTCGAGCGACGAGATTTTCTGACGCGGCATAAAAAACAGGCGGCGGCGATAGCGCGCGACCAAGCCGATAACGAGCGGGTAATCTTCCGCGCCGTAGCGCACGATAACATCTTTTATCGCGGCAATCTTTTCGCCTGCGGCGTCCAAAATCGGTTTTCCCAAGAGCTGCGATAGATAAAGCATAAATTAAAGATAACGGAAGTTTTAAAAAGTTAGAAGCGCGGCGTGTTTCGAGTGGAGAAAAATGCGCGAAGCTCCGTAAATATAAGCATCTGCAAATGGATAAGAATTGTTTAATTTTGTTCAAAGTTTTTGGAAATAAGTGAGCTTTGCACTTTTTTAAATAATAGACGCTTGAAACTTCAAGGATCCAAAACTTCCCTTTCAATAAAACAAATTCAACTCGCAGTCATTTTTTCGGGCAATTTTTAATGTATATAATGAAAAAAACTTTGTGCTATATATTTGTTTTCGCCCTTTTGACCGTTACGGCTTTTGCCCAATCTCGCACCAAAGTTTTTGATAATTTTGACACGGCAAGAGGAGTAAAGGTCGTTTCGCCGACGATTGCCCCGGTAACGACGGCAGCGAAAAGCAAACCACTGGTTAAAAAAACCTCGCTGGTTGTGCCGGTGAGCGCCGCTAAAAAACAGCAGCCGCTCAAAATCGGACGAATTACGATGGCGATGGAAAGGAGTATGGGCAATTTTACGACCGGCGACAGTAAAACCGACTCGTATATTTTGGATTCGTCGAGACGTTACAATATCGACCCGCTTCTGATTTACGCGCAGATGCATCAGGAATCTTCGTTTAACAAAAAAGCGACTTCCAACAAAGGCGCAAGCGGGCTGATGCAGTTGATGCCGGCGACCGCCAGAAGAATGGGCGTAACAAAGATTTACGACCCGAAACAAAATATCGAAGGCGGCATTAAATATATGCGTCTGCTGCTCGATATGTTCGGCGGCAACGTTGCTCTCGCGCTCGCGGGTTACAACGCGGGCGAAGGCGCGGTGATGAAATACGGCAGACAGATTCCGCCCTACCGTGAAACGCAGGAATACGTGCGCCGAATTTCCGCCCGCTACAATTCGATTATAAATCCGAATTTACCGAACATTGCGATGAAAGTTACCAAAAAGGAAGCTAGAGAACTCGAAAGCAACCCGGCGCTTCCGCTGACGGCATATGAACAGAACGCCGTTACGATAAAACTGGCGGACGGCAGAATGCGCCTAGTCAATCAATAATTTCCGGGCGTTTTCCGAGCAAATTTTTACGCGCGTTTCTAAAAACATTCTTTTTCTTTAGTCTGAAACGGACTTTGCGGTTGGCGACATTTGCCAGCCGTTTTTTTGTTTGAAATTTGTAAATACTGTATTATTGAAAAAATTTCGGGTTAAAAACTAACCGTTTACCACTAATTTTATGTTTTGCACAAAATGCGGTGCGCAAAATTCCGAAACCGCGATTTACTGCCGAAAGTGCGGCGGCGCCTTGGAAGTTGAGGACGAAGAAACGCGCGTCGCACGGCGCGATAAAATCTCGCCGCCCGTAGTAATCGAACCGAACGCACCCGAAGATATAGAAAGACAAATTTTTTCAATCAGCCCGACGCTGATGTTCGTCAAAATCGGTTACGCACTGGCGGCGGGCGGCGCGTTGCTGCTCGTCGCATTGCTTAGTTTTTTCAGTCAATTAACGAAAATGGAAATTCCCGTCTGGTTGTCGGTTTTAGCCGGACTCGCATTGCTTTTAATTCCGGCGTTTTATCATTTGAAGCAAAGAACACAGCGTTACACTTTGACCGACGCGAAAATCGAAATCGACGAAGGCTTGGTTTCAAAACAAACGAGAAACGTGCCGCTGCGCACGATTCAAGACGTAACGGTCGCCTCAACCATCACGCAGAGAATGCTCGGCTTCGGCAATCTAATCATCGACAACGCGAGCGAAACCGGCGGCAAAATCGTTTTGAAAAACATCGACTCGCCAAACAAATACGCCGAAGTTATGCTCAAACAAATGCGCAGATTGAACAAATAAAAAGCAACAAGAAAGAAAGAGCGAAAATCGCGCAATAAAGTTTTAGCATACAGTTTTACAAAGACTTTCCATTATTCCTTTGTTCCAAGCATAATTTAAACAGACAATTTTTCACTGCGTTGCGCTGTTTTCGTCAGTTTCCGTGTAATTGATTTTCCGCCTCGTCCTTCGTTAAACTTTTCGCGTCTGCGATTGAACCGCCGTAATTGCAACAGCGTCGACAATATCCTCCGCCTTGCAGCCGCGCGATAAATCGTTGCACGGGCGGTCTAAGCCTTGCAGAATAGGTCCGATTGCCGTCCCATTGGTTAGTCTTTCGGTTAATTTGTAGGCGATGTTTCCGGCGTTTAGATCCGGGAAAATTAAGACGTTTGCTCGTCCGGCGACGCTTGAGCCTTGCGCTTTTGAGGCGGCGACATTGGGGACGAGAGCGGCGTCGGCTTGGAGTTCGCCATCGATTTCGAGTTCGGGGAAACGGGCGCGGACGGTTTTTGTCGCTTCGACAACCTTGTCAATTAACGGATGTTTGGCGCTGCCTTTTGTCGAAAACGAAAGCATCGCAACTTTCGGTTCGACTTGCAGAAGGGCGCGGCACGAGTCTGCCGAAGCGATGGCGATTTCGGCAAGCTCGGAAACGTTCGGGTCAATTACGACGCCGCAGTCGGCATAAATCATCGCGCCTTCCGCGCCGAATTTTCTGTCGGGAACAACCATTAAAAAGAAGCTCGAAACGGTTTTGAAACCCGTTCGCGCGCCGACGCAGCGCAGTGCCGCCGCAACCGTGTGCGCCGTCGTGTTCGTCGCACCCGCAACAGAGCCGTCGGCTTTGCCCAATCTGACAAGCAAGTTTCCGAAATAGAGCGTATCTTTGACTGTTTGTTCGGCTTCTTCCAGAGTTACGCCTTTGGCGCGGCGCAATTCATGGTAAAGCGTAGCGATTTTGCCGAAATCGGCGGATTTGCGATGGTCTAAAATCTCGACGGCGTTTAAGTTTGCGCCGGACGCGCGCGCCGTTTCGCGGATTTTTTCTTCGTCGCCGATGACGGTGATTTTGGCGATACGGTCGCGCGCGCACATTTCAGCCGCCTGCAAAGTTCGCGCGTCTTCGCCTTCGGGCAAAACGATATGCTGCAAATTTGAAGCGGCGCGCGCGCGGATTTTTTCTAAAATCATAAATTTTGGTGTTAGGTTTTTGGTGTTATGATTTAGTGAAAGGTAAAAACTAAAACCTGACGCCTAAAACCTATATTAATAAATGATAACTATCAAATGACAAACGCGCGGATATTTTTTAGACTTAACAAAATCAAAATAACGGAGTGAAAATAAAATGACCGAACTTGAAACGACAAAGGGAGCGAAACCGACGCGCAGGGAAAAGGCGGAAATCAAAAATAGGATGCGCGGTTTTCTGATGTTTCTCCCGAGTATGTTCACGCTTCTCGGCAGACTTCTTAAAGACAGCCGCGTGCCGACAACGGAAAAACTGCTGGTCGCGGGCGCGATTTTTTACGTCGTGATGCCGCTTGATTTTATTCCTGACGTAATTCCGTTCATCGGGCAGCTTGACGATACTTATCTGGTCGTTCTGGTGCTGCTTCGATTGATAAACAAAACGGACGAATCGGTCGTGCGCGAACACTGGACGGGCGGCGGCGATATTGTCAGCCTTGCAAACTCGATTGCGAAAATTGCTCCCGTGCTGCTGCCGAAAAGAGTCGCGCGCGTCTTGTCTTCGGAAATCGAATTAACAGGCGAGGGCGAATCGTTAAAATCTATGGCGAAAAAATCACAGCCCGTTGTCAGAGAAGTTTTGGCGGCTGAAAATAAAGGCAGAACTTAGAGTAATTTTGATTTTCGCAAACGAAAAAGCGGTTAGTGTTAATTAACACTAACCGCTTTTCTAATCGAACAATTGTCGTTGTTTATCTTCCGACGGTAAATGTCGTAAAGATTGTGCCGGTCGGCGCGTTTACTTCAGCGGTTTCCGCCGTTACAAACATGCCGAAATCTTTCAGCGCGGTTTCTCCGCGAACTTCGGCTTCGTTTTTAGCGCCCGCGTTAATGAACTGTCCTAATTTCGTATATTGTTTGTCGCCTGAAACCAGCCAGACAATATAACGCGTATTTTTCGTCACATTCGCTAAACCTTGAAAACGCAGTTTGATTTGCGCCGTGCCGTCTTTGCGCGGCTTGATGTAGGCTTTTCCTTTCAATCCCTGCATATCGCCAGCGAAATTAAATCGCAGCTCGGTGGTTTTTCCACTAAAACTTTGCACGCCGAGAAGCGGAACATCATAAGCCGACGCGACAGGCACGCTGACTCCGACAGCTTTATCAACTTTTCCACTCATAGTCGTGCCTGTTACCGCCGTCGGCACAACTGCAAAACCCTGCGGCACTGCGCTGCGGAAGGTAACCGGTGTGTCGTTGCCGATTGTGTTTAATCCTTCGTTCGGCGAGAGAACAAGCATAAATTTGTCCATCGGCGTCGTGAAATTTACTTTGCTCATACCGCCCGAAATATTTGCCGGTCCAAGTAGTGTTACTTTACCCATCGGGTCTACCGCATAAACATAATAATTCGATGCGTCGGCAGGCAGTCCCGATAAATCGAGATTGACGTTTGTCATATCGCCCATACGCATTATGCGCGCCATACCTTTACCGCCCATCATATTCGTTGCGGGCGTTAAGTTGACCATTACTTCCTTGCCGACCGGATATTCGATGACGGTATAAGTTCCGTCAGCGTTCTGCACTACATCGGTCTTCGAGGTCGTCGTAGTCGTTGTCGTTTTGGTCGTGTCCTGTGCAGCGGCAAAGCTTGCGGAGAGAAGCAAACTTCCACCAATTGCAAATAATTTTTTCTTAAACATACAGCCTCCTTAAAGGTCTCATTTTTGTAAAATTTTCTGAATTCGCCTGCGAATGAGTTGCGAATCGTTAGTGTGCGAAGATACAGGTAAGCAAATAATGTGCCGAGACATTAAAACCTTTTATAAATCTGCTTTTGAACGGATGCATATTTTTTTGTTAAAAATTATTAAGTTTCGAGTGTATTGAAATCTGACATAAACCATTGCGAATAAAATAAAAAGCGGCGAGTTGTCAAACACTCGCCGCTTCACTTGCTCTTACAATCAAATGCCTGAAATCTATTTTATTTCCAATTGAAAAGGCAGCATCGCCAGCGTTTCTCCCTGTTTAAAGCGGTCGAACGTCGCCGCATATTGAAAAATCTTGCGCGTGGTTTCGGGCAAAGCGTTTATCAGCATTTGCTGTTCTTTTGCTTTGACGGCGGCTTCGTCGTCCGAGCCGAAAAGCGTGGCGAGAAACGGTCGCTGCGCTGGAAAGACGACGCGCTTTACGTCGCGGTCGGCGGGCAGCCCAGCCAAGTCTTTCGCAATGTCAATTGCTCGATTTAACCCGCCGAATTCATCGATAAGACCGCGCTCTTTTGCTTGAAAGCCCGTCCAGACGCGACCTTGAGCGAGGTTGTGAATTTCCTCGACTGATTTTCCGCGTCCTTTCGCGACCTTCGGCACGAAATTGTCCCAGTAGAAAAAATCGGCTTGACCTTGAATTTTTTTCAATTGTTCTTCGTTCCAGGGTTCGCTATCGCGCAGCAATCCCGCGTTTTTGCCGCGCGTGATGTATTCGTTGGTAACGCCGAGCCAGTCGTATAAGCCTTTGATGACGGGACGCGCTAAAATTACGCCGATTGAGCCGGTAACGGTCGAAGGCTCAGCGACGATTTTATTAGAATTGCAGGCGATGTAATAACCGCCGGACGCCGCAACGTCGCCCATTGAGGTTACAACCGGCTTTTTCGTTTTCGCGTATTCGAGCGTGTGCCACATCAAATCCGATGCGATTGCCGAACCGCCGCCCGAATCGACGCGCAGGACAATCGCCTTTATCGTATCGTCGTCCGCCGCATCCTTGACGGCGCGGATTATCGTGTCCGAGCCGATTGTCTGGCTGCCGCCGAAAGCGCCGCCGCCGCTCGATTTCCCGGAAGTAATCGTCCCCGAAGCGAAAATTACTGCGATTCGCTCGCCGTTATTTAAACCCAAGGATTCGGGCGTAACGTCTTTGTAATCGTTCGCGCTCGTCAGCCGCAAATCGTCCGCATCTTTGTAGCCGAGACGATTTTTCAGTTCGTTATAAACTTCGTCTTTATAAAGCGCGCCGTCGATTAAATTCTGCTGTTTGGCTTCGAGCGCGTTATACGGCGCGTTGTCGATAATCGTTTTTACTTCGTCGGGCGATTTTTTGCGCGCATTGCTAACGGTTAAAACGAGCCGCCCGTAAATGTCGTCGAGCATCGCGTTTAAAACTTCGCGCTGTTCGGGCGACAAATCCTTACGCAAAACGGGGTCTGCCGCGCCTTTATATTTGCCGACGTGAACCGATTGAAACTCGACGCCGAGCTTATCGAGCGAGCCTTTATAAAACTGCGCCTGCGCCTGAAGTCCGATAATTCCGACATCGCCCGTCGGCGGCAAAAAGATTTTATCGGCGGCAGTCGCAATGTAATATTCCTTGTTTCCCGCATATTCCATATAAGCGTAGACGGGCTTGCCGGAAATTTTAAATTCGTTAATCGCCTCGCGCAGCTCGTCCGCCTTGCCCCAGCCGAGACCGGAAGTTTCGATGTCGAGCAGCAGAGCGCCGATGCGCGCGTCCGCTTTGGCTTTGCGCATCTGCGTCAAAAGACCGGAAAAAGATTGACGCGCGCCGCCGCCGAACAGCCGCGCCGTCGCATCGTCCGGCGCAAAATCAGGCAAACCGCCCGAAATCTGCAAAACCAGAACGCTGTTGTCGGCGACCTGCGGCTTGCGCCACGCTTCGGCGAGCAGCGCGATGCCGATAATCGCCGCCAAAAAAACCGTGAGAAGAACCGCGCCGACGATGAAAAGTGTTTTTGCCGTTTTTGAGATTGCCATTTGTTAAATTACTGCTCCGAAAACTTTTTATATTTTTATGAAAATTGCCCGAAAGCAAAACGCCCGCTTGTTTTACGTCGAAATTCGGAAAAGGTTTGATTAAAGAAGAAACGATTATTTTGCAGAAGTTTAGGTTTTTACAATTAGCTTAAGTTGCCGTTTATAATTTTTAGTGTCGAGATGCGGCGAACGAGAGATTCAAGCGGATTAGCCTAAATTGCAAGAGAGCGTGCATTTGCGAAAAAATCTATTCTTCTCAATCAAATCACTTAAAATTATTAGATTTAACCCGCGCTAATCGTCGTTATATTTTTCTAAAAAAGCGATTTCTGATTTTCCAAAACGCTCGCCGCAATCGTTTTCTGACCGAGCAGTTCCTTTAATTTATTGACGCTCGCCGGCGCAAAGCCTTCGTAAAAATTGCTGAAATAAACGAAAGTTTCTTTTGTTTTCATTCGCTCGATTTCCTCTTTCCACAGTTGCAATGGAGCGTCCTGCGGGCGCACGACGACATCAAAAGTTGTCAAATCGCGTTCGCCCATAAAACGAATGTAAGCGAAATCCGCCGTTGGTTTTTCCATCGCTTCAAACATTTTCTCGCGCGGCAGCCAGCTTCCTTCGACCAAGCAGAGCGCGACTCGGTTTTTCTCGAATTCTTCAAACGTCCAATCGACCAGCCATTCTCGGTTTCTAAACTCGACGGCAAACCGGATGTTCTTCGGCAACTCCGCCAGAAATTCGCGCAGCGCCAAAGCGTTTTCCTTCGACGCTTCAAAATGCGGCGGTAATTGCACGAGAACGACGCCGAGTTTTTCCTTCAACAACAAAACTCTTTCGCAAAATTCGTTCAAAACCGGAAAAACCGCTTCGCGCAAATTGTATTCGTGCGT